>Ga0208197_1000277_pt1 | contig 70021 bp, 60 predicted proteins | sample AD_JPNNA4_MetaG_FD_184444 | JGI IMG/M metagenome (GOLD analysis project Ga0208197, IMG submission 184444) | Active sludge microbial communities of municipal wastewater-treating anaerobic digesters from Japan - AD_JPNNA4_MetaG (SPAdes) (version 2) | ecosystem: Engineered > Bioreactor > Anaerobic...
CAGCAGCACGACTTCCGCCATGCTGTATTTCTTCTTGATAGATTCAGGCAGTTCTTCATCCGGCGTGCTGGTAAAACGCACCACTTTGTGGTCGTTCAGCGCGAATATCCCTTCACGGCCGCCGTTCAGCACCAGTTGGTCGCCGACACGCAATTTGGTTTTTGGGGTCGGCTTAATTTCGCCTTCTCCGGGGCGTTCAATATTGATAATGGAGATATCATACTCATCGCGCAGGCCCAGCTGCCGGATTTCTTTATCAACCCATGGGGATTTTTTGGGAATTTCCACCTCGGCGTAATAATGCGTATCCCGCGGGAGCGTTTTGTCGTGATTTTCCAATTCGCGCTCGGGGATAATTTTCCGACCGATAAAAAACATGTACAACAGACCCACTGCCAGGATTGGAATTCCAACCGGGGTCAGCTCAAAAATCCCCATAGGTTCCAGACCGTAAGATGTGAGCAGCCCGCTGACCACCAGGTTGGTTGAGGTCGCGATAGCTGTCATCGAGCTGGAGAGGATGGCGGCAAAAGCCATGGACATCAGCATCTTGGAGGGATGCTGTTTCAGTTTTTTGGAGACGCTCAGGGTAACCGGCAGAAAGAAAGCGGTGGAAGCAGTGTTGCTGGTAAAGGACCCCATGCCGGCCGTCGCCAGGGAAACAATCCAGAACAGGCGGTTTTTATCCTCGCCCACCCGCTCCACAATCCGGCGGGTGACCATCTGCACAAAACCGGTCTTAATCAGCGCGGTGGTGAGCAGCAGCAAGCCAAGCGTTTTTATGGCGGTTTCGGAACCAAAGCCCAGAATGCCTTCCTCGGGGGTAAGGATGCCGGTCACCACCAGCGAGACCATAATGCCAATGCCAATGACATCCGCTGGCAGGGCATCCAGCGCGAAGAGGATAATCGCGATGAAGATAATCACGAGCAGCAAAATCATCGGTAAAGTCATTACGGCACCTGTGTTGTTTTTGAGTTTCGCCGGGTTTTAAGCCCTGAAAGACTGTCACACGGAAGCGACTCAGTGATTTTACCGCAAAAGAGCTGTTTTTAGGTCAGCACAGGAGCCGCGGCTGGGAAGCGGGCCTGAAAACGATTGAGAATGTCCACAAACTCCGATGATATCCGCTCGCGGGCTTCCCGCTCAATCCAGGCCGGGATGCTGCCAAAGAAAGCCTGCGCCATGCCGCCGGCAATGCAAGCGATGGTGTCGGTATCCCCGCCAATGGAGACGGCCAGGCGGATGGTGTGCTCGTAATCTTCACCTTCCAGGAACACACTGATGGCTTCCGGGATGGAACCCTGACAGGTCTCGTCGAATTGATTGATTTGGCGAATGCTTTCGACAGGGCGCGAAAGGTCATAGCCATAGCGGCCGGTAATTTCGCGCTTTATCTCTGGTTTTGAGGCCCCACTGCGCGCCATATAGATGACCTGGGCAGCGGCGAGCGCGCCTTTAATGCCCTCCGGGTGGTTGTGAGTTACCTCCGCGCTGCGGCGCGCTTCCGCCAGGGTCTCTTCCAGACTGTCGAAGGCGAAACCCACCGGGCTGACGCGCATTGCCGAGCCATTCCCATAGCTGTTGTAGGGTTTGGGGTCGTCGGCATAAATCCAATGCCAGAAATTTCCGCCGTAACCGCGCCCCTCATACCTGCGGGCGAAGTCCTGGTATGTCGCGGTGTAATCCCCTTTACCCAGCAGGACCTTGGCAGTGGCAAAAGTCAGCACGCTGTCGTCTGTGAAGGTGGAACCGGCCGAAAAAAGCGGAAAAGCGACGGTGCGTTGGTTGTCAAACTCGAAGACCGAGCCGACAATATCGCCAATGACTGCTCCTATCATCTTTACCCCCTTTGTGCTAACGTTCCCCGCGGCATTCGGCCTGAAGTTCCGCGTAAAACGCCGTCAGGAAGGCGTGGCGGTGTTCCGCGATGGCTTTGCCGGTCGGGGTGAAGAGCTGGTCTTTTACCTTGCGCAGCTTAAATAGATATTCATGATAAGAGCTGTGCGGCTCATCCGCTTCTTTTTTTCCTTCGCGCAAAAAGCGTTCAGAGGGTTCGTAGTAAGAAGGCTGACCCGCCAGCGCGGCAAAGGCTATCGTGCGAGCGGCGCCAATCGCGCCCAGCACGTCCAGCTTATCCGCGTCGTAAAGGCATTTGGCTTCCAAAGTCTGCGGGCGCTCGCCCTGATGGCGGTAGCGGTGCGCGCGAATGCAGTGCTGTACAGCCGCGATGCGTTCCGGCTGCCAGCCTTCGGCCGCGAGCACCTCCCCGGCAAACCGGGCGGAGGTCAGGTGGTGCCCAAGGCGTTCCTGGCCGTCTCCGCCGGGCGCCGAGCCGACCGAATCATGCAGCAGCGCCGCCGCCCGCACAATTTCCAGGTCCGCTCCTTCAGCGCGAGCGATTTTCTCCGCGAGGTGGTAGACCCGCAGAACGTGGTCAAAGTCGTGCACAGGGTCGGCAGAAGCATACCATGCGCGTGCCTGTTCAATTGTTATAGCCATGTCGGGATTATACCGCCTCAGGCGAAGATAATGCGGATATAGCCAAAAAGCCAGCCAAACAGAAGCAGCACCCCCAGGACAACGAAAATGACTTTGATAACCTTCCAGGCAACCTTGAAGACTCCCCGCAGGACAAAGATGATAGCCAGCGCGCCCAGAGCAATAATCAGCAGATTATTGAACTGCCTGATAAATTCGAGGTCAAAGAGTGATTCCATGCATCAATCCACCGGATAAACGACACCTTTCTTGATAACAGTGGATACAAGATTCGTGCCGTACCGATAACTGAGCATACGGTAGTCCGGGATGCGCAGGATGAGCAGGTCAGCCTGTTTTCCCGGGGTAATGGAGCCGATTTGGTCGTCCAGCCCCAGCGCTGCAGCAGCATTGATGGTCGCGGCAGCCAGTGCTTCCGCGGGGGTGAGTTTGAGATAGCGGCAGGCCAGCGCTTGAATGAACTGCATGGATTCGTTCCAGCTTGTGCCCGGGTTCAGGTCCGTGGCCAGCGCCAGGATGCCGCCAGCGGAAATAATCCCGCGGGCGGGGGTGTATTCCTTTTGCGCCAGGCCAAAAGGCGTGCCCGGCAGGGAGACTGCCGCGGTCTGCGAGCTGCCCAGCCGGCGAATATCTTCCGCGGAGGTTTTTACCAGGTGGTCCGCCGATACCGCGCCCAATTCCACCGCCAGGCTGGCGCCGCCCAGATTGGCGAACTCGTCAGCATGCAGCTTGAGCGGGAAACCCAAATCCCGCGCCGCTGTCAGAATTTCGCGGGTCTGCCCCAGGTCGAACACGCCTTGTTCGCAAAACACATCCACAAAGGGCAGAGGACGTTCGGGTGCCCGCCCTTGCCACCAGCTTTTCAGTTCCGGCAGGGCCTGGGAGGTCAGAAAGCGCACATAACCGGCGGTATCGCCGTTGAATTCAGGCGGCACCGCGTGCGCGCCCATATAGGTGGGGATAATTTGCAGCGGACCTTCCTCATCCAGCCGCAGCAAGACCTCCATCTGCTTGCACTCAGTTTCCAGGTCCAGGCCGTAGCCGGTCTTGGCTTCCAGCGTGGTGGTGCCGTGCCGGAACGCGGCTTGGGCGCGCGGGCGGGTTTCCTCCAGCAGCTGTTCCAGGCTGGCAGCGCGGGTGGCTTTCAGCGTCGCGGCGATGCCCCCGCCAGCAGCCATGATTTCCATATAAGTTTTGCCCTGCAGGCGCATTTCAAACTCGTCGGCGCGGTCTCCCGCCCAGACCAGATGGGTGTGCGGGTCCACAAAGCCGGGCAGGACGGCGCCGCCGCCGGCATCCAGCAGGTTCGCTTCCGGATGCTGCAGCAGCAGTTCCGCGGGCGCGCCGACCGAAATTATTCGTTCGCCGTCCAGCAGCACCGCGCCGTGGGGAATGGGATTGAGCGTTCCCAGGGCGCTGCCGCGCTGAGCCGAGGGGGTCAATTGGTATACAAAGGAGGTGTTATGGATGAGCAGCATACTGCTATTGTACCGGATGTTGCATCTGGCAGATTAGTCTTCACAAGACTTAGCGCAAGCAATGCTCACGATAATCGTGGTACCCTGGTCTTTTCCTGAAGAACGGGCTTCGATGCGGCAGCCCTGCGCCTCGGTGAGCGCTTTGGAGATTGCCAGCCCCAGCCCCATTTTGCCGCGGTTCGCCGAGCGGGCTTTATCCACCTGGTAAAATCGCTCGAAGATGTAAGGCAAATCTTCCGGTTCAATCCCAGCACCAGTGTCTTCCACCACCAGGCGAACCATTTCGTCTTGTTCTGCGCGCAGAAGGATGCGCCCGCCTGGAGGGGTGTATCGCAGAGCATTTTCCACTAGATTTTTTAGCACTTGCAGCATGCGCCCTTCATCTACCTCAACCTGGCATAGCGCCAGCGGTATTTCCAATACCAGCGCAATACCCTGCCGCAAAGCGATAGGCTGATAAGTTGCAAACATTTTTCTAAGCAGCTGTGCCGGGTCGAGCCTGGTTTTCTGAAAATCCAACCCACCGGCTTCGACCTGTGAGAGTGTGGTCAGGTCTCCAACCATGCGGCGCAGATGCTCAATCTCCGTTTTAATGATGCCAATGCGTTCGGGAGTCATTTGAATGTCACCGTCTTCGAGCATCTCGATATATCCCGAGATAATCTGCAGCGGGGTGCTCAGGTCGTGGGTGATATCAGCGACCAGGCGTTTGCGTTCGGCGTCACCGCGTGCAAGATCCGCGCTCATCTGGTTAAAGCTGCGCGTAAGCTGCCCTAATTCATCCTGGGAGGTTACAGGGAGCTGTTTTCCAAGCTCTCCTTGCGCCACCCGCACAGAAGCCTCGGTAAGTCTTTGAACCGGTTGATTGATGCGGCCTGCCAGGAGCATTCCCAGCAGGATGGCAGTACCCATGCCGACCACAGCAGCCAGCCCAATCGCCAGGCGTGTACTCTGGATATATCGTCGCTCTTCTGGTTTCAGGTCAAACTTTGAGACCGGGTCCCGTATGATGTATGCGACCACCTGCCCATCGACCTTGACCGCTTCTGCGTCCTTCAGGCGCTCAGATGGAATGATGTCTCCCACGTCATAACCCGGATTAGGTAAAAGGGCGCGCCCGTTAGCATCCACAAGTCCGGCAATTCCGCGAGGAACGCCATATTCTGGCGCCTGAGGAAAACCTATGGAATTCTGCGGAGGTGCGGTAAATTGGGTGTCCAGATAGTATTCAAAGAAACCGTTCAAGCTTCGATTATTGCTGTAATAGGCGCTTACGGATTCAGAAAGCTGCGCCACCTGCTGGTCAGTAAACATATTCAGCAGTGACTGATTCGAAGTAAATTGGGTAACCATAACCATGATGGCGATAGTGACCAGCGCTACCGCAAGGTAGGACAGGATGAGTTTACTTTTCAAAGAGTGTTTCATGATTCGTTCTCAAGAAAACGATACCCAATGCCAAATACCGTCTCAATGTACTTTGGCTGCACCAGATCATCCTCCAGCTTAAGCCGCAGATTGTGTATATGTATCTTTATTGTCGATTCAGAGCCGGCAAAACCGTGGTCCATCAGGCGCAGACAAAGGTCTTCCCGTCTGACCACTTTTCCGCTCGATGTCATCAAAATATCCATAAGCAGAAACTCTAATGGGGTGAGTTCCACAATTTCACCCTGTTTGCGCAGTTCATGGCGGTCACGGTTCAAAGTCAGATCACCAATGGTAACTGACGGCTTTTCGCTTTCCGCGGGCACTGAGCGCCGCATCACTGCGCGGATTCTCATTAAAAGTTCACGCAGTTTGAAAGGTTTGGTGATGTAGTCATCCGCCCCAAGCTCAAAACCGCGGATAATATCCGCTTCCTGCTGTTTCGCGGTAATCATAATAACAGGCAGCTCGGATTCCGTGCGCAGACGGCTGAGAAATTGAAAACCATCCATACCTGGCATCATCACATCCAACAGGATAAGGTCCGGCCGCTCTTCCCGCACTTTTTCCATTGCTTCTTTGCCGTCGCTAGCCAGCGAAACAGAAAAGTTTTGGTTCAGTAAAAACTCCTGCAGCATCAGCTGCACATTGCGGGTGTCATCAACAACCAGTATTTTGCGTGTCATAAGCAGATTATAGCGTCCTTTAATGCAGGTCTCAGGTCATCATCATCGGACTTTAACGCGCAGGCTCCGAATTTGACATAGATGGCATGTCTGACGTGGAAATAGCGCCGAATTGGGTTCGCCATCTTCAATAAAGGCATTCGCGCTGCCGGACTGAGCAGGTGGAGGGTTTCAGCCCGGCAAACGAGGCTGTTGTATCCCCGGCCAGGCGCCACGATACTGCAAGGTGCCAGCACCAGGTTCGTAAAGGTTTTGTTTTGCAGTCGCGTTTTTTCCTGCCCTTTCATAAATCAGATAGATGCAGTGTATCTAAAGAGATGACAATTTTCGTTTATCTATGGTATAGAAGCACTTACAAACGTCGAAAGAGTAAAGGCAGCGGTGCCTGATGCCAAACAGGCGCGGCTGGTGCCGCGCCTGCAGAAAACAGTAAGGAACGCCGCGGGGTTACTTCAACAAAAGTGGTATATAGAGCTGCGCCCCGCGAATATCGAAGTTGATACTGTACACCCTATTGCCGGAAGAAATCACCACCGGGTCGGGCATACCGTCCTGATTGGGGTCGTAGAAGCTAATGATGTCGACCGGGTCAGGCCGGCCGCCGGAACCGTTGAAATCTATGACCGCGATGATGTAATAGGTCCCATCCGCCAACCCGCGCAGGGAGTAGGGGTCTCCGCCAAACTGGTAATCAACCGTTTCGGGCGGTCCATCCAGGACCAAATGCGCGGCAATCTCAATCAGGGGGCTGCTGCCAGGGCCTGTGTAGGTGACCGTGCCGTTAATCACGCCGGCGTTGGTGTAATATGCCCAAATCTTACCGGCGCGATAAAGCGGATTTGTCGAGTCTTCGTAGTACAGGTGCGCGGAGGTGACAAGGTCATCCACGCCGTCCCCATTCAGGTCTCCCGCGCTGCCTGCCTGGCGGGCAAACCAGGCGGCATATAACCCCGGGATGACCGGCTGGTCTGCGTGCCAATCCCAATTGCCCAGGTTTCCATTGACTCCCAGATTGGGACCCTGGTCCGAACCGTAGTAAACAAAGATGCCCGGAGCGCCTAACGAACAGCCGACAATCACATCATCATACCCGTCATGATTGATATCGCCAGGTATTCCGGTGACGGTGCCAAAGGCGTAACCAGGGGCGTTGCTTTCGGCCAGCCATCCGGCGTTATCTGGATTGCCCGCCACGCCTTGATTGATACCCTGTTCTGACCCATACCAAAGGAAGACGACCCCCTCATCCGCCGTGGGATGGTCATGTTCCCATGATGAAACAAGCACGTCGTCGTATCCGTCTCCATTCACATCGCCGGCGCTGCCGAGCATCAGGGCAAAATAGCGCACAGTCTGATTGCTTTCGGTCATCCAATCTGCGTTGGCTGGACGCCCCGGTTCGCCCAACCCCGTTTCAGAACCGTACCAGGCAAAGGCCGCGCCCTCGTCAGTGGTGCCGTTGTCATACAGGTCCGCGCCGACCAATAAATCCGCGTAGCCGTCGCCATTCACATCCCCGGCAGCGCCAATGGCCCGGCCAAAATTGCTGAGATGTTGGTCGGATTCCGCGGACCAATCCGGCGTCAGCGCCGGTCCGGAGGCTGAACCAAAGAAGACATACACGCTTCCTTCATCCGTAGTTTCGTTATCCCAGCCAGTCGCGCCCACGGCGATGTCGTCATAGCCGTCGCCGTTGATATCCCCTACTCCGGCCAGCCCAATCCCAACAGACTGGTTTTCCTGACTGCCGGTGAAGACCCAATCCGGCGTAAGCGCCAGACCGGAGGCCGAGCCAAAGAACAGGAGAGCCCTGCCGGCATTACTGACAGCCGGGGCGCTGAGGTCGTAGGCATGACTGCCCACCAAGACATCATCATATCCATCGCCATTCACATCGCCCGCGCCGGCCACGACGTAACCCAAGTAGTTGTTTTCCTGTTCTCCCTCCAGTGTCCAGGCAGGCGCGGCGGGATCCAGGCCGTTTTCTGAGCCCGGGAATAAATACGCTTTACCCGCGTTGGTGTAGGTCGCTGTATCATAGCCGTAAGCCCCAATGATCAGGTCGTCATAGCTGTCGCCGTTCACATCGCCAGCCGGCATCCAGCTGTACCCCAGCAAAGAACCAGCCTGCGTTCCGGTAAACGTCCAGCCGGGGGTCGTTGCCGGAACCAGTTGAATACCGGCATCCAGTCCTCCTGCGGCCGAGCTGACATTAAGCGGCAAGAAGAGTAAACCTGCCGCCAATAAAATAACCAGGAATTTGTACTTTCGCATAAGTCTCCTCCTTTGGAATAAAATTGATGTCTTTGGTCGAAATTACAGGCGGCACTGCAGATGCAAACCCGGATATGCTCAGCCAGCCCAAGGCAATAATTGCTTATAGCTGGAGGCGTGTTCTTAAGTTGCTCGATGCGGGTTTGGACAAAGCGAGGTGGGCTGGTTTTCGGAAAGACCATACCCTGATAGCTATAATATAGGCGATTTTTAAAGCAAAATCAATATGCAGATAGTTATTTGGATGAAAAAAACCGCCGCTTGCTTCGCAAGTTGGCAAACATGATACACTTTTCAGGTCATGAACCCAAAATCCTTAATCCTGCTGGAATACCCGAAAATCCTGGCAAAGCTTAAATCCTATGCCTCTTTCAGCGCGTCGGCGGCGCTGGCGGACTCTCTGCGCCCAACCAGCAGCCTGGAAAAAGCGCTGGCAATGCAGCAGCTCACCCGCGAAGCCCGCTATCTGCTCTCGATGAACAACGAACTGAACTTTAGCGGCGCGGTAGACATGCGCCCATTGGTCGACCTGACCCTGCGCAGCGTCACGCTGGAAGCGCTCGACCTGCTGGCCATTCGAAGTACCCTGATTATTTCGCGCACCGCCCGGCGCGTTCTGGAAAACCACCGCGAGGACGCCCCGCGCATGGCCGAACTGGCGGAAGGCCTGACGGACGGACTGGGCTTGATAGACCTGATTTCGCGCACGATTTCCGACCGCGGCGAAGTGATGGACAGCGCTTCAGAAGCACTGGGGCGCATCCGTTCAGAAATTAAGGTAAGCCACGCGCGCCTGATGGAACGGCTTTCCCGCTACATCAACGACCCTGAAAGCGCCCGCATGCTGCAGGAGCCCATCATCACCCAGCGCGGGGGCAGGTACGTGCTACCGCTGCGCGCGGAGTTCAAAGGGCGCATTAAGGCCATCGTCCACGACCAATCCGCTTCCGGCGCGACGCTTTTTATCGAGCCTATCGCGGTGGTGGAATGGAATAACAAGGTACGCGAGTTGGAGCTGCAAGAGCGCGACGAAGTTCTGCGCGTTTTGCACGCGCTCAGCCTGCGCATCGCCGAGCAGGCCGAAAGCCTGAAGCTCAGCGTGGAAGCCATGGCCGCGCTCGACCTGGCGCTGATGAAAGCGCGTTATGCCGAAGACTTGCGCGCCGTAGAACCGGAATTGGTGCCGTTCGCGGAAAAAGCCCCCGAATTCCACCCCGGCAGCGTCATCGCCCTGCGCCGCGCGCGCCATCCGCTGCTGGACCCTGCCAAAGTGGTCCCGATTGACGTTGTTCTGGATGAACAGACATTTTCAGTGGTGCTCACCGGACCCAACACCGGCGGAAAAACTGTTTCGCTGAAGACCGTCGGCCTGCTGGTGCTGATGGCGCAGTCCGGCATGCAGATTCCCGCGCAGTCCGGCTCGCGATTGAGTCTTTTCCGCGATGTATTTGCCGATATCGGCGATGAGCAGTCCATCGAACAGTCGCTCTCCACCTTTTCCGGGCACATCAGCCAGCTTGTGCGCATTATCAAGCGCGCGGATTACCGCTCGCTGGTGCTGCTGGACGAACTGGGCGCGGGCACCGACCCCCAGGAAGGCTCTGCGCTGGCCCGCGCGGTGCTGACCTATCTGCTGAGCCGCAGGATTACCAACATTGTCGCCACCCATTACCCCGAGCTGAAAACCTTCGCGCATGCCACCAAAGGCGTCATAAATGCCAGCCTGGAATTCGACCTGGACACGCTCAAGCCTACCTATCATCTGATTCTCGGACTGCCGGGGCGCTCCAACGCGCTGGCAATTGCTGAAAGGCTGGGGCTCCCCAAAGCGATTGTGGACGACGCGCGCGCGGAATTAAATCCGTTGGATTTGCGGGCGGAAGATTTATTGGATGAGATTCATCGGCAGCGCGACCTGACCCGCCTGAATTACGAAGAGTCCGAAAAGCTGCGGCGCGAATTGGAAGAACAGCGGGCAAAATTGAACGCGCGCCTCAGCCAGCTTGAGGAACAGAAAGCGGACATCCTGGAAAAAACCCAGAGGAAAGCTGAAGAAGAACTGGCAGCCCTGCGGGCGGAACTTAATGAACTGCGCCGTAACATGGTGAAGAAGAATGAACCGCTGGCAGAAATGGAAGCGCTGCAAGAAAAATTGGAACAGGTGGAAATTCGCCAGGAAAAAGCTGCCCGAAAAAAACGTCAGCCCAAACCCAAGCTTGAACAGGGGCCGCTAAAGCCCGGAGAACGCGTGATGGTGCGCAAACTCAAAACGGAAGGCCTGGTGACTTCTGCGGACGCTGAAGAAATTGAAGTTCAGGTCGGGATGCTGCGCATGCGTCTGAAGCCGCAAGAGGTGGAACGCAAAGCTGCTCCCGAGTTGAGCGAGCCATCCGAAGCGCCCAAACCCGCGGTCGGGAAAACGCAGCTGCCCAGCGTGGCATCACCCGGATTAGAGCTGGATTTGCGCGGAATGCGGGTGGAAGACGCGCTGGACAAACTCGACGCTTACCTGGAGCAGGGGTATCTTTCCGGCCTGCCTTTTGGGCGCATCATTCACGGCAAAGGAACCGGAGCGCTGCGCCAGGCGGTTCGGGATGTCTTGCAGCATTCCCCGCAGGTCAGGCGCTGGGAATCCGGCGGGGAAAAAGAAGGCGGGGACGGGGTTTCGGTAGTATTTTTTGAATCACAATAAAAAAAGATCGCCACTAATCTGCGACATTAGTTACTGGCGATCTTTTTGCGCCGGTTCCCTATATCCGGCGCCCATATATCATAATAATTTTAAATATTTTATACCAGAGGTGTAAATAACGCCTTCAGAGAACGTTTTTCATCCTGCCTGCTGGCGGCGGGGCTCATTTGGCGGAATTGAGCTGCTTTTTGCGCCTGCGTATCAAAAGCGGCGCGACCAGCTTGCGCACCCAATACTTTGCCACAATTGGCGCGAGCGGTTTCCCGCCGTCGCGGTAATGCACGCGCAGCATCTCAGGCCAGCAGCGGTCATCGGCCGCGATAGACTTCGCGTCGCCGTGCAGGCGGAAAGCCGCCCACAGCTCGGGAATATACACCAGAGGCGCTTTGGCTGCCAGCCGCACCCACAGATCGTAGTCCATCGCGAAATAAAAGCTGGGGTCCAGGGGGCCAACCTGTTTCCAAAGCTCAGCCCGGAAAAAGGCTGCCTGCTGCGGGATATGCACATAGCCCCGGCGCAGTTTGCGGTAATCCGTCTGGGCGGCCGGGAAGTCGCCAATTTTCTTCCCTTCAGCGTTGATGAGCAGAGCGTTTCCATAAACCATGGCGGCCTGCGGATGCGCGTTTAGCTGGCGCACCGCGGCGCTGACCGCTCCGGGCAGCAGCAGGTCGTCAGAATTCAGCCAGGCCAGAATTTCGCCGCTGGCCCGCGCGAAGCCCTGATTAATGGCATCTGTCTGTCCCTGGTCCGGCTGCGACTGCCAATATGCCAATCGTTCAGATAAAGCTTGAATGATGTCCGCGCTGCCGTCCGTGGAACCGCCGTCTATGACGATGTATTCCAGATTCGGGTAGTCCTGCTCCAGCACGGAGCGCATGGTTTCTTTCAGAAAAGCCGCCTGGTTAAACGAAGGCGTCACAATGCTGACTTTGGGGTAGGTGTTCGGGCTCATCGGTTTGACTGCTTTCCGTCGGCAGACTTTTGATAACGGCGTCGGCGCGCTTGTCGGGCCTTTTCTTGCAGCGCGCTCAGGCCTGCCGCGTTTGCCAGCGCGGAAAAAACGCGCCTCCAATCCTGCAGCGCGGCGGCAGGGCTGAGGCCAAAACTGCGGGCATAATGTCTCAGGGCGGCTTTGGGCTGGTCCGCTTCGGCCAGGTAAAAGCCGCTGAAGCGGTGAGCCCCCGCCAGAATTTGTTTCCGCATCTGACCTGCCAGCGGCTGAAAGCGTGGGTCTTCCAGCAGCCACTGGGCCAGCCGAAGCGCTTCCGGCGCGAAGCCAGCCGCTTGGGCGGTGTTCTTGGCGCCGGGGTGGGCGCGGGCGGCAGCCCACAGCGCCCCGGGAACATAGCGCGGCCGGCCGAGCGCCGCCAGGCGCAGCCACAGATGGTGGTCGAGGATGTAATGGTAGCTGGTATCCAAAAAACCTGTTTCCAACAGGGCGGAGCGGCGCATAAACACCCCGGGTTGGCCAATAATCTGAAAGCGCATCAGGTCTGCCAGGCCCCAATCTCCGTAGCGCATGCGGTTGAAAGCCCGGCCGGCCTCATCAATGGATTCCACGTCGCTAAAGACAAATGGAGCCTGGGGGGTCGTTTCCAGCGCGCGGACGGCCTCGCTCAGCGCGCCGGGGTAATACAGGTCGTCCGAGTTCAACCAGGCGATGTATTCGCCCGTGGCACGCGCGAAACCCTTGTTGACGGCATCCGCCTGTCCGCGGTCCGGTTCGGATACCCAGCCAGCCAGACGGCCGGCATAACGGCGGATGATTTCCACACTGCCGTCGCTGGAGCCGCCGTCCACCACCCAGTATTCAATGCTCGGGTAATTCTGCTCCAGGACGGAACGGATGGTCTGCTCCAAAAAAGCAGCCTGGTTATAAGATGGGGTAATGATGGATACGAGCGCGGGTTCCGGCATATGTTAATTATACCCATACGCGCGGAAGACATGATTAGCGCCCCCTTCAACGCGCTCAGGATTTATATTTGTTTCGCAATGCCGAACCATCCGTCATTGCCAAGGAGCGCCAGCGACGGAAGCAATCTCCCGATTCGCTAACGGGGAGATCGCTTCGCTGTGCTCGCGATGACAGACTATTCGTCATTGCGAATGAGCGCCAGCGACGGAAGCAATCTCCCAGCATGCTCATCGGGAGGTCGCTTTGCAGGCTCGCGATGACGTGATATGTTAGTGCGGGGAGGTCGCTTCGCAAGCTCGCGATGACAAATCAGTAGTCGCTTTGTTTATTAGAAGGACGAACAAAACAGCAAGACCCTGCGCCGCGGTCTGGATGACAGGAACGTTTCCGGATGGGGCAACGATAGTTTGTAATTCCGCCGGATGAATTTACCCAAACAGACTTTCGTACACAACCTTGGGGAAAACCTCCAGCTTCCCGCCGATGGTCGCGTCCAGCACCCGACGTCCGTCCGCTTCGTAAGCCTTCCGCGCCATGCGGTATGCCAGCTCCGAGGTCTCCAGGTCAGGCAGCTGCCACCTGAAGCCTTTGCCAAAGTATGCCGCTGAAAAATGGTTGGGGTCATCTCCTTCAGACTGTACCGTGGTGTTGGGCGCGCCTTTGGTGGCAAAGCTGTGGTCCACGCCCACCAAAATGACCGTGGTAAAGCCCATGAAATAGGCCAGCTGCAGGGCGACGTTCGTCACTGTGGCGCCTTCCCATATTCTGCCGCGCACATCACGCGCGAATTTGGGTGTGGTGTAACTGGTGTAGAGGTAGTGCGTGTTTTCATCCATCCCGACCCATTTGCGCGAACGCCAGGCAAAAAACTTAGGCATTGCCAGCGCGCGGAATTCAGCCGCGGACTGCTCGATAACCAGGTCGTTGATGGACACCAGGCAGGAGGGCGAAAAGTTCAGCTCTTCCGCGGCCAAAAAGATGCGGTTAAAGCCGAACGTGAACTCGTTTTTTAGCAGGGAGAGGTCGGTCTGCTTCAGGCTGGGTCCGTTGCCGATTAAAAAGCAGCGTTCCCCTTTGTGCGCGTCCTTCAGCAGGCTCAGCTTACGGATGGATTCCCGCCGCCAGGGATGCAAATACGCGGAAGGTAGCTCGGGCAGCCTGCGCGCGCCGTCGTACAGCCTGCGCGCGGTTTCCATCAAGCGCGGAGGGAGGTTGAAACCTGTTTCTTCGGGCATACGCGCTTACTCCGTGCTCAGCCGCGCGGTCGCGCCGCCGTCCGCCACCACAGCCTGGCCGGTCATAAAGCTGGACTGGGCGTTATCAGCCAAAAAGTAGATGACCGAAGCGATTTCCGCCGGCTTTGCCACCCGCCCGTTGACGGTCTTGCGCGCCAGGGCAGCCAGCTGTTCTTCTTCGGAGCCCGCTGCCAGGTGTCCGCGATTAAAACCCGCGCGCAGCATGGGGGTATCCACCGCGCCGGGTAAAACCGCGTTCACCCGAATTTGGTCCGGCGCGAATTCAATCGCTTCCGCGCGCGTGAGCGCCAGAACCCCGCCTTTGCTGGCAGCGTAAGCGGCAATGCTGGCAGATGTTGCGACGGCGTGAACCGAGGATACGTTCACAATCGCGCCGCCCGCGGCCTTCAACAAGGCAAAGCCCAGTTTGGCGGCCAAAAATACCGGCCGGAGGTTGCAGGCCATCACCAGGTCCCATTCCTCCACTGTGGTTTCCACCAGGGGTTTGGCAATCTGGTAAGCGGCATTGTTGACCAACGCGTCCAATTTCGGGGTGAATTTTTCCACTTCCCGAAAGACCTTTTCCAGGTTTTCCGGCAGGGCAATGTCCGCCTGCAGGTAGAGCCCATTCGCGGGGAAATCCGCGGGGCGTTCCTTGCGGTCAACTCCAATGACGCGCCAGCCGCGTTCGTGAAAAAGATTGACAGCAGCCTGTCCTATGCCTCCCGCGGCACCGGTAATGAGCACAACGCGTTGTGACTGTTCGGTCATATTTCCTTTTCCTTTCAGTGGGTCTGCTCTAATGCTTTCAGACTGGCAATATCCCCAACGGGAATACCCAGACCGAGCGCGAGGTTGCGAATGCTGTTCCAATGCACACGCTCCCAGTAAAACGGACTGGAATTGGAATTGTGCGGCGCGAGCAAGACGTTGTCCATGCCGCGCAGCGGACTTTCAGCGGGCAAAGGCTCCACTTCAAAAACATCCAGCGCCGCGCCAGCCAGCCGGCCGGTTTGAAGCGCGCGCACCAGCGCGGGCTCCTCCACGACAGGCCCGCGGGAGGTGTTGATAAGCACCGCGCCGGGCTTGCACCATCCAAAGCTCTCCTCATTCATCAAGTGGAAGGAAGAAGAAGTGAGCGAACAGTTCAGGCTGATGAAGTCCGCCCGCTCCAGCAGCTCGCGCAGAGGCACGGATTCCACGCTGTTTTCCAGCAAAAAGTCCGGCGCGATTTCCACGATGTCATTGCCAAGCAGTTTCATCCCAAAAGCGCGGGCGCGCCGCAGCACCGCTTTGCCCACATTGCCCACGCCAACTACGCCCAGGGTTTTCTCACTGAGGGTGTAACCGGGAATTTTCTTCCATTCCCCGGCTTTCATCGCGCTGTCCATCGCGCCAAAGCGGCGCGCGAATGTAAGCATATATCCAAGCACACTTTCCGCGACAGGGACGGTAAAGGCGTTGGGTGTGTTGCGCACGCTCACCCCAAATTCAGCCGCGGCCTCCTGGTCGATAGAATCGATGCCGGTGCCCCACTTGGAGATTACCTTCAGACGCGGCTGGCAGGCCTGGATGACGCGGCGCGTGTAGCGGTCGTCACCGCAGATGGTGCCGTCAAACCGCCCGGCATAAGCCAGCAGCTCTTCTTCCGAAAGACGTTCGTGCACCTGCGGAATAATCGCCCGCATGCCAAGCCGCTCCAAAACCGGCGTGAAGCGCTGCATAAAGGGCAACATATAAGGGGCCGACACCAAAATGTCTTTCATTTTTCTTCCTTTCGCGCGCGGAGCAAGACATCCGCGACAGTAAAATCGAGTTCCTCATCAATATCCCAGGCTTCCTCCGCCGGGATTTCAAACATCAGCGGGCGTTCGCCCAAGCGGTTGCGCCTCTGGACAAGCGTTTCGCGCGTGAAGAGGTAGATACAGGAGTTTTCTTCATAGACAGGCGGCAGGTCCTGGGTGCGCAGCAGCACAGCCGGGTTGTGATTGATGGCTCTGCCCAGCGCATCCCACAGGCGGGTTTGCAGGCGCGTCACGCCAAAAAGTGAGTCATACGCTGGGTAGACCTCTTTTAGCGCGCGGATAGCCGCGGAAATAGTCCGGGTGCGCAAAAGCGGGTTGGTGCTGTGCGTCTGCAGATAGAGGTCAGCGGGCGCCAGCGCGGTATCGTGCATTAGAATCTCGTTGGTGGGGATGGTATCCGCCCGTAGGTGTTCGGGGCGCACCAGCGCGGTGACCGTAGGGAAGTCTTTCGCCAATCCTTCCAGAATCACCGGGCTGTCTGTGTCCACCACCACCCGGGAAATTTCCGGGCAGGCCAGCAGTGTCTCAAGAATGTGATGGTAGAGCGGTTTCCCGGCAATCAGGCGGTAGTTTTTTCCTGGCACCCGCACCGAGTCGTGCCGCATCGGAACCAGGGCTGTGATTTTGTCCAGACTCATCTAATCCTCCTTAAGCAGGAAATCTCCGCCGCCGCGCAGTCCTTCCGAGATGGCGTGCATGGCCGCGGAATGCTGCGGCAGCAGCTGCTGCGGGTCAAACTCCTTCAGGCGCACATAACCCGCCCAGACTTTATCCTCCTCGAGGAAATCGTCAAAAGGCAGGGACGAGCGGTAAAGCTGATAATACAGAAAACGGCGTGCGTTATGTTGATAACGTTCCGGCGCGCGGACCTCCGGCGCCAAAAGCAACGCTTCAAGTTCCTGCTGATATGCTTGCCGGCTGCCCGGAAAGAGCACGGTATCGGCCTGGCTGTAGCGCGAGCGGCCGGCTGCCAGCACCAGCGCCCCAAGAATTGACGCTTCCAGCCCGATGGTGGAGTTGTAAATCATCACAAACTTTGCCATGCGGATAAGGTCATAAGAGCTGATGTATGTCTCCGGGCGGATGAACTTAATGTTGGGCAGCTGTTCCACCTGCCTTTTTTCGGCCCATTCCGCCACAGATTCCTCGCTGGCCTTGCCTTTGCGGGCCTCATCCGGGTGCGCGCGGATGACAAAAAGCGTGTCGGGGTGGTTCCGTGCGCTTTCCAACACCTCATCCAGCCAGGTGAACATATCCTCAAAGAGCACATTGGCGTGCGGCTGGCTGGTATCAAAAATCACATTGGTAAAGACAGGCACCACCTGCCTGTAACGCGCGGCCAGCGCAAGAAATTCAGGGTCCAGCGCGCTCATCTCCGGCCAAAAACGCACACCTGCCATGATGAAGTTGCCCTGGAAGCGATTCTGGAGATAGTCGTCCAGACGGGCGTTTTGGGCGGCATCCAATTCAAAGCTCTCCGGCAGCTCCAGGGGGTAGGCGGTGGCATCGCCCGCGGTAAAAAAAGCGCTCATGGGGCGCAGTCCGACTTCGTGGGAAAAGACCGGCAGCCCTTTGCGGCGGGCAACCCAGCGCGCGGCAGCTTCCGGGTACTGCATGCCATTAAAGACCACCACAGCGGAAGGTTGGACTTCATCCAACAGCCGGCTGAAGCGCGTGCTGAGCGACCAGGCGGAACGGATATACTCGCGCAGAATGCGCAGTGTGGTGGGGTCTTCCTGCAGGTGGTGGCGGCGCAGAATCCAGCGCGCGCTGGGTAAAACCAACTCACCCAGGGGCATGCCCTGCCAGGTGAACGCGCTCAAGCCGCTCAAATCCAGACCTGCCAGCGCGGCATCCAGGCTGGCATCAGGAAGGAAGGTAAAATCAACGTTCTCAGCGCGGTGATACAGCGCGCAGGATTGGCGCATGCAGGCGGCGCAGGGCGGCGCTTTGGGGGGTTCGCGGCGGTCGGTGCCCAGGACGCACTGCGTCATGCCGCGCCGGCAGACAAAGTTCACCACCGGAACGCCCTGCAGCCGCAGGGACCACGAAGCAAGCAGACCGAAGGCGGCGTTCAGGCTCATCCCGGAAAGGCGCGTGCTGGCATTGAAGAAAACCAAGGGCGCCTGTGCCGCAGGCGGAGCCTGCCTGGCGACAAGTTCCGCCAGCCGCCGGGTGCGCTGGTCGCTCAGGAAATGCGCCCGGGATACCGCCAGCCGTCTGCGCGCGCGTTGATAAAGATTAGCGGATGTCATACCTACTGACTGAAGCGTCTGAGTTTGCTCAGGGATGATTTTTCGCTTTCGTAGACATGCTTGACGCCATCGCCAAGCGCCTGTTCGGTGACGCGAATGTACTTTACCAGGCGCTCGATGCCCTGCGGCTCCACAGAAGCGGACTGGTCGCTGCCCCACATGGCGCGGTCAAGCGTAATGTGCCGCTCCACCAGGCAGGCGCCCAGAGCCACCGCGACGGCGGAGGGCACCAGGCCGACCTCGTGACCGGAGTAGCCAATCGGACAGGTGAACATCTCGCGCAGGGTCTGAATCATGCGCAGATTCAGTTCATCCGGAGGGCAGGGGTAGCTGCTGGTGGTGTGGCACAGGATTAAGTTTTCCTGGCCAATCATCGCGACCGCCTGCTGTATTTCTTCCAGGGTGGACATACCGGTGGAGAGAATCAAAGGCCGTCCGGTCGCGCGGTAAGCGCGCAGCAGAGCGTGGTCGGTGAGCAGGGCCGAAGGGATTTTGTGCGCGGGCGGATTGAACTGCTCCATGAATTCCACGCTGGGGATATCCCAGGAGGACGCCAGCCAGGCAATGCCCAGTTCTTTGCAGTAGCGGTCGATTTCCTGGTATTCTTCCAGTCCGAACTCAACTTTGTAGCGGTATTCCAGGTAGCTGATGTACCCCCAGGGGGTCTCGCGCATCTGGCTGCGCTGATGTTCCGGGACGCACAGTTCAGGGGTGCGTTTTTGGAACTTTACCGCGTCCACGCCGGCCTGATGCGCGGCAAAAATCATCTGCTTGGCAAACTCCAGGCTGCCGTTATGGTTAATTCCGATTTCCGCAATGATAAATGCCGGATGTCCGTCCCCGACCTTGCGGTTTCCAATTGTCACTTCGCGGTTCATAGTGTCTCCAGGTTTGTTTTGTGTGTTTCCAAAAGCAGGCGTTCGCAGATTTCGCGCACTGCGCCGCGCCCGCCCCGATGTTTAAGGATTAAATCCGCCCGCCGTAATACGTCCGGATGCGCGTCGGCAGGGGCAGCAAAATAGCCGACCTGGGGTAAAACTGGCAGGTCAGGCAGATCGTTGCCCAGATAGAGGATTTCCGCAGGGTTCCATCCGCGCGCCTGAATGAGCGCTTTCAGCGCCTGGTCTTTTTGCCGGACGCCCTGAAAAACTTCCAGCTTGAGCTTTCGGCAGCGCGCGCTGACCACCGGGTTTTCCTCGCGCGAAAGCACCGCCGCCTGAATATCCGTTTTTTCGCGCAGCAGGCTCAAGCCAAAGCCGTCCGAGCGGCTGCAGCGCAGCGATTCGCGCCCGTCCTGGTCGGTGAGCACCAAATCGTCGCTCAAGACCCCGTCGAAGTCCATCAGCAGCAGGCGTACGCGGGCTGGAAACGCGCGCCGGCTGACCAGAGGGTCGACCGCCTGGATGTGTGGGTCCTGCAGCAGGCGTTCGTAACGCTCCCAATCCGCGGGCGTATCAATATCCACAGTGTAGCGCGGGTCAATCATCAGCGGCCAAATTTCATCACCGGTGAGCGAACCTTTTTCCAAAATCGTGCTGACCTGGATGGCGTCGATGTGTCCGGTCTGCCAGTAGGTTTTTGGCAGGCTCTGGCGCGGGGCGTTGTACGGCTCGGCAAGGCCTTCCACCTGCAGCAGCGGCAGCATGCGCCCGCTTTCGGCGTCTATCTTCCACATTTTATAAGGGTTCTGCCCGGAAGGCACCACCCCACGCACGCAGTCCGCGTCGGGATGCGCGAGCAGCAGCCTGACCGCATCGTCGACCAGATGAAGGGGGCGCACCGGTGAGGTCGGGCGCAGCTGCACGACCACCTCGGGGCGGTAATCCTCGTGCGCGGCCAGCCAGTCCAGGGCTTGCCGGAAAACGGGGTAATCGGCGGTATCGTCCTGCGCCAATTCCGCCGGGCGCAAGAAGGGCGTTTCCGCGCCCCACTCCCGCGCCACCGCCGCGATTTCTTCGTCATCCGTCGAGACAATCACACGCGTAACCGTCTCGGCGCGCAGAGCGGCGGCAATGCTCCAGGCAATCAGGGGAGCACCGGCAAATTCGCGGATGTTTTTGCGCGGAATGCCCTTGGAACCCCCGCGAGCCGGGATCAGCGCCAGCACTTCGGGCTGCTTTACCATGCCGTCCAGCCCCCATCGACCACCAGGTTGCTGCCGGTCATGTAGGATGACGCGTCTGATGCCAGGAAGAGCATTGCCGCGCTCATCTCGTCCAGGTTCGCCATACGCCCCAGGATGGTTTTGGCGGAATAGGATTGGGTGAAGTGCTCGTCATGCCCGTTGTACACGCCGCCGGGGGTAAGCGCGTTCACACGGATGTTCTTGCCGGCGTAATACGCCGCCAGGTAGCGCGTAAAACCCAGCACCCCGGCCTTGGTAACGGAGTAATAGACCGGTTTGAAAGAACGGCTGCCATCCGGGCGCTCATAGATGCGCTGGTCCGGTCCGTTCAGGCCGTAGGTCGAACAGATATTCACAATCACGCCGGCCCCCTGCGCGAGCATCGGCGCTACGGCCGCCTGGGATGCCAGGAACATGCCGGTCAGGTTCACGTCCAACGCTTTGCGCCAGTTTTCGAGGGAATAGCTTTCGAAGGCGTTAGCGGCCTGCTGGCTCTGGTGCTGCGGGTCGAATTTCGGGTCCATGGCCGCGCTGTTAATCAGCACATCCAGGCGACCAAAACGCTCCAGGGTCTTTGCCACCATCGCCTGGGTGGAGTCCGGGTCGATCACATCCACGCGCAGGGCTTCCGCGCTCAGACCCAGAGAGCGGATATGCTGCGCCTGCCCCTGCGCCAGGTTTTCCGCCAGGTCTGCCAGCATCACGCTCGCGCCGGCCTGTGCCAGCGCCAGCGAGAACTGCCTGCCCAGCAGGCCTCCCGCGCCGGTCACCAGCACGGCCCGCCCGCTCATGTCGAATTTATTCAGGACGTTTTGTTCCATTTTTTTGTTTTTTCCTGTGAAATTCCGTTTAGATTTTACCACCAGGGCGCCTTCCGCCCTCACTCCAGGCTGACGCGCCGGCCTTCCAGCGCGTGGGACTGGCGGACCGCTTCCACAATCTGCTGGACGCGGATGCCGTCCTCCAACGAACAATATTCGAATTTTTCGCCGCGGCACAGACGGATAAAATCCGCCATCTCCGCCAGGAACATATCGTTGCGTTCAAAACCCTCCGGCGGGATAATCTGCCGGTTACTCTCTCCGTCCGCTGCCAACAGGCGCGCGCTGCCGTCGGCGTTATCCCATAGGATTCGGCCGCGTTCACAGGTCAATTCCAGAGTATGGCTGGCCGGCTGTTGATAGTAATCCAGATGGACGGACACACGCGCGCCGTTGGCAAACTCCAGCAGCGCTTCGGAGTTATCCTCCACGTCCAGCTCCAGGTCGCTCAGCTTGCTTGTTTCCGCGCGCACCGAAACGACTTCCCCCAGCATCCAGCGCAGATAGTCAAAAGGGTGTGAGAGCGTATTCGTCACGCCGCCGCCCAAGTCCGCGCGGGCGGCGTATGACACCCGGTAGTCCTCCCAGGGGTGCCAGCCGGGCAGATACTCCCCCCAGCGGGCGCAGCCCGAAAGCGTCCATCCCAGGCTGCCTTCGGTCAGGATTTGTCTAAGCTCTCCCAAAACCGGGTGGTAGCGGAAATGGAAACCGACCATGGCGCGGGTGTGCTTGAGCGTCAGAACCTCCTTCAATTCGTCCAAGCCTTCTGTAGTGTGCGAGACGGGCTTTTCAATCAGCAGGTTCGCGCCAGCCTGAGCGGCAGGCAGCGCCGCCCTTAGGTGCGCGGAGGTCGGGTTGGCGATGATGACGCCTTGCGGTTTTTCTGCCAGCGCTTCAGCCAAATCCGTGAAAGCCGGCAGGCCGTCCAGCTCTTCATCCGGCAGTGTGGCGCGGTGCGTGCGGTAAAGCAGGATATCCTGCTGCCCGAGCGCGCACAGGTTGCGCAGGTGCCGCCTGCCGATGGAACCTAAACCTACGATGAGAAAACGCATCATTCCCTCCCGTTCTGGTGCAGAAGCCCGTAAAGCCAGTTAATTAAGCCTTGAATACCGTTGCGCACGCGCCGATTGGCCGCCAAACGCGTCAACAGACCGGAGCGCGGCCTGGGGCTGGCAGCAGCCTGGGCACGGATGCCGTCCTGTGCCGCCAGGGCAGCGACCTCTTCATCCAGGGCGTTTCCCAGCAGGCGCATGGTCTGCGTGTAGGTGGTCAGGCGCAAGTAGCCTTTGGCGTCCATGCGGTCGTCCATTTCAACCATTCTGCCCATCAGTTGGTCGCTCCAGCCGTCCGCGAGCATTTCTTCCAGGACTTCCAGCAGCACCTTTTTGGGCGTGAGCACCTCAAAGTGGTGCGCGCTGACCCAGGCTTTGAGCCCGTGATAGGACACAACCACGTCCTCCACGCCGGCAACTTCGCTTTGGTAGCGCGCTTCTGTGCGCCCGGAGTTATCCATGTACTCTTCTTCCCACTTGCGCGGCATCAACAAGCCGCGTTCCACCGCCTCGGCGGAGTTTTCCGCCCAGGCAAGCGTGCTGTCGGAGCTCATCACCACGCGTTGGCGGATGTAGAAGCCGGTCACCGCGCCGACGTTCGGAAAGGTATCCAAAACCTCAAGGTGCGCCGGCAGCCAACCCTTCAGATGGTAGACGTCGTCGTCGCTGTAGGCAATCACGCTGCCGGATGCCAGCCGGGCGATGCGGTAGAGCGCGTTCAGCTTGCCGATATTCTGCGCGGAAAGCACCAGGCGGTCGATTTTCCCTTGCGCGAACAGCTCCTGCAGGGTAGAAACCATTTCCGGGCAGCTGCCGTTATCAAAGACCAGCAGTTCGTAAGGCTCCTCGGTATTGGCAAGGATACTCTCGAGCGTCAGGCGGGTGACGTCCATGCGATGCTGGAAGTAACCGGCCTGATGCGGCGCGTACACAAGCACCGCCACGGTCACGCGCGGCGGCCTGAAGCTGACTGTCTGGCTGCGGGAGGGGTTAACGCCGATTCTGGGCATAGCTTAAGCTTCCTTGCTGGCTTTCTGAAACGCGCGGTTTTTCCAAAACTCGCCCCAGGCGCGTTTGGGATGGAACAGGGTGAAGAGGATTTGCGTAAGGGCATAATTGTGCCACTTGAGCAGCGGATAATGCTGCACCTCCCGCCAGAATTTTTTCCAGCTGAGTGGGAAAGCGCTGATTTTGCCGCCGCGCAGCTGATGCGAGGCATCGTCCAGCATAAAAATCGTGCGCCAGCCGCCAGCAAGGCGCACATTTTCACCGGTTTCCGGCAGGCGGTAGTGCCGCTGACCGTCCGGCAGGTGGCTGTAATCGTGGTCCTGATGGATAATCTGCAGGTCGGCGCTGGCGTCCACCACCGGCCAGCGTTGCGCGCGGGCCTGGTAAATCATCCAGTTGTCCCAGCCGGCGCGCCCGACGGTGAAGTCGGGAACCTGCTTGAAACACGCGCGCGGGAAGATGAAGTAATCGCTGCCCGTGCGGGCGTGCAGGCGCCCCCCGGCGTTCAATTTCTGTCTGAGCGCGGACTGCCCCTCCGGGTCAAAACGCAAGGTCTCTTCGACGCGCAAATTCCAGCGGCGCCCGACCAAGAGGAAGCGCTCGAAAACGTCCCCCACTTGCCGGGTGCAGTCGAGAAAGTCCGGGAAGAGCAGAATATCGGCGTTCACGTACGCCAGGAACGGGCTGTCGTTCAGGCTTCTGCCCAGCGCGAAGATGGAACTGATCAAGGGCGTGCCCAGGGCGTTGGTGGCCACCTGCGGCAGATGCGTGCAGCCGAATTCGGCGGCGGCCTCCGCGATGCCGGGCTCATCCCCGACCAGGGCTGCAGACACCTCCGGGCCAAGCGCCCGCCAGGATGCCAGCGCGTTGCGCTGAATAAGCGCGATGTGCGGATTGGTAAAGGGTTTGGGCGCGCTGAAAAGCGTGATTAGCGGCATCGCTCATCCTTCCAGGGGCAGCCAGGCCCGGCGCGGCAGCAGCCGCGAGAGTACGCGCCGCCGCAGCATGGCAAGTTTCCGGCGGACGGGCACACAGCGTTCCACCCGGGTTTCAGCCAGCTCGGGCGGGTTCTCAAGCGGTACGGCCAGCACATTCAGAAAGAGCGGGAAGAGCTTCGAGCGCGGGTAGCCGTGCTTACGCAGGCTCACCACCCGATAGCCGGCTTTGCGCAGCATTTCCTTCAGGCTGGCGGGGGTAAAGCAGCTGAGATGCGCTAATTCGTAGCTGTTGTGCGCGTAAAAGTTCGGCACCTCCAGCAGCAGCCAACCCGCGGGCGAAAGCAGCTTCTCACGGATTTGGCGCAAGCTGCCGAGCGGGTCGTCAAAATGTTCCAGCACGTGCATCAGGCTGACCAGGTCAAAGGGCAGCGGCTGGCTGGCAAGCAAACTCTCCAGCGAGGGGTACATGCGCAAACCCTCTGCTTCCGCCAGTGCGCGGTAGGCATTCCCGGGCTCCACGCCAACTGCTTCCGCCTGATAGGCCTCGCGCAGCGCCAGCAGCATGCGCCCGCTCGAAGCGCCGATATCCAGCACGCGCCCGAGGGTTTTCACCGGACACGAATGCAAGAAGCGCACCTGTTCCGCCGCGCGCAGGCTCTGCTGACGCAGGTCTTTGGGGGTCGGTTCCTCGCTTGCCTGGTATAGCTTGCGGTAAGTTTCCGCGTAGAAAGCAGGCTCAGCGGCTTTGCTGGCGGCAGCGTCCTGAAAGACGAAGCCGCAGGCTTTACAGAGGTAATAGGGCACGCTGAAGCCAAAGGAGCTGACCTTTTCGAGCACGCGCGCCTGCCTGGCCCCGCACAAAGGGCAGCGCGGTGAAGCATGGGCAAAGGCGCCCGCGTTGGAGGGCGCCTCAGGAGCAACAGGCGCTTCTGCCGCGTCCGCGGCGGGAGGGGAGGCTGGTTCCTGAAGCTTGTCGCCAGCGCGTTCGTCCACATCCAAAAAAGATTTGTGCTGCACGCCCGCCAGGCTGTGCTGCCACTGCGGGTTTTGCGCGCTCAAACGCAGTAAATCTTCCAGGCTGAAGTCATCCGAATTCCCAAAACCAGCGTAAATCGCACGGGCAACCTGCAGGTCTTCCTCGGTATCCACGGTAAAGCGCAGCTGCCCCATGTCCGGCGCGGTATCCACCAGGCGCACCCGAAAGCGCCCGGGGGTGTCGTACAGGTAGGGTAGAACGTGCTCGCGTTCAAAATTTTCCGCGGCGTGCTGCCAGGCTTGTTCCAGCGCGGCAAAACTGCACACCTCAGTATCCATCCCAATCGGGCTGGTGCGTTTTTGAGGAGGAGGCAGGCGGTTGGCGGCAAAGTCGCAGTCCCCTTCCAGAAACGCCGCGATAACGCGGTCAATCTCCTGCGGGTCGATCATCGGGCAGTCAGCGGTGATGCGCACGATAACATCCGCCTGGTACTGACGCGCGCATTGGTAGAAGCGGTCCAAAACGTCGTACTGGCTGCCGCGAAAGACGGGCGTGCCCTTTTGGACGCAGAAAGCCTCGATCGGGTCGTCGGAACTATCCGAGGTGGTCGCCACCACCAGCCCGCTGATATGGCGCGCGCGGCTGACGCGGCTGATAACCCGCTCCAGCACCGGTTTCCCACCCAGGTCGCGCAGCACCTTACCGGGCAGGCGGCTGGAACTCATGCGCGCCTGGATTATCGCAAGGATTTTTGGTTCGGTCATATGCTCACCGCCTTTACGGCTGGGGCGTCTCCTGCAGCGGGGCAATCAGCATGGAGTTGACGCTGTATTCATAATAGACCTGCTGGGCAGCCAGGTTGGCGGGCGGGCTGATGAAAAGCGCCACCCACAGCTGCCCCTGTTCCTTAAAGATGTAAGCCTGCCAGCCGGTATTCTCATGCGCGTAACTGAAGCGCGTGACGTCTCGCCCGTCTGTGGTGTACGAGGTGGTCTGCAGGGATTCCGCGTCCTTCCCTAAAAAGAGGCGCAGCGCCGTGCTGATCAGGCTGAGCGGGGTCTTTTCCAGGGATTCGTTCTTCACAATCAGGAGCTGCACCGGCGAAACCGCGGGCGCGCCTGCGTCGTACCCCCACCACGAGACATTCCCCTCCAGGTTGTCCACCAGGGAGGAAAGCGGGGACGGACCATCGCCTATAAAGGAGCGGATGGCAGCCAGGATGCCGGGCATGTCTTCCTGAATGCTGCTGGCGACGTAAGTATTGGGCAGCAGGATTTGCATGCCTACGCCCTGGTACCAAATCATGCCGTAGTCCGGCGTCGGGGTTGGTTCGGGTTCGGAACGCGAGTTGAGCGGCAGGTTGCATGCCAGGGCAGCCGCCAGCAAACTAAGGGCGCAAACGAGGAGGAGGATGTTCTTTTTCATAGCTTTCTCGATTCTCCAAATGCGGCGGCCTCTTCGTAACAGGCGAGCAGTTTGCGCACGCCTTTGTTCCAGTCCGCCTTCAACACGGCGTCCTGCCGTGCCTGCAGTTTGTACGCGCGCCAATCCTGCTGCGCGGCGGCCAGGATTATGCAGGTGAGCGCTTCGGGGTCCCCGTCCGGGAAGACCCAGCCGTTCAGCCCATCCTGAATCCATTCCAGGTTGGCGGGAATGTCCGAAACAATCGAGGGCAAGCCGCAGGCCATGGCTTCCAACAGCGAAACGGACGAGCCGTCCACGTGGGAGGGGCTGACGTACAGGTCCGCGGCGCCGTACCAGCCGGGCAGCGCGGAGAGCTCCACGCGCCCGCCGAAATACACTGCATTTTCTGCGCCCCGCAGGAGTGCGCGGATTTTTGGACCCTGAGAGCCGTCGCCCAGCAAAATCAGGCGCAGCTGCGGGTTCTCTTCTACCGCCCGGGCAAAAGCGCGCGCCAATACGTCCACGCCGTAATTCGGTTCCCAGGAGCGCAGGCAAAGCAACACGGTTTTATCTTCCCAGTTCTTTTGGGCGCGCCATTTTTTGCCAGGCACCACGCTATTTTGCGGAGAAAAGAAATCCAAATCCACGCCCCAGGGAAAGACACAGATGCGTTCGCGCGGAAAGCCAAACGCGGCCGCCCGGTCCGCCGTCGCCTGGCAGTCCAGCGTGACAGCATCGGAGCGCCGCAGGGCATAGCGGGTCTGCCAGCGGCTGAATGGGGATTGATACGCGTCCTTCATCAGGTCAAAGCCCCAGCTCATGGTCAGCAGGGGATGAAAACCTGCCTTCGCAATCAGAAACGCGACGTCCTGGATGGGGCCGGCATGCACCAAATCCGGCTGCAGATTGGCAAGCAGCGCTTTAAGCTGGCGCAGTTGCCCCGGCCAGTCAGTCACTTTAAGCGGCGCGTGAATACCCTGCCAGGGTACTTCCGTAACACCTTTTGGGGTGAGGGCTTTGCCGCCGAACAGGCGCAGCGCGTACACTTCGTGGCCGCTCTGGCCGAGCGCGGTCAGAAAGCGCCGGTCATGCGGGCTGTCGGAGCGGGTGCAGTACAAAACGCGCAAAGCGAACCTCTCAGGCTCCAAGCATTGTCCAGCGCAGTTCCTGGCCGGCTTCAATATCCACCAGGGCGCGGGTGCCAAGCACCGCCTGGATATCGTAGGGCATAATCGCGCCGGCTGGCGCGGGACGCAGGACGTCTATCATATCGCGCGTGAGGACTTCTCCGGCCTGGATTGGGCGGGCTGCCCGCAGGCAGCGGCGCTGGATGACGACCGTTTCGCGTTCATTTTCCGCCACATGCTTATTGCCGCTTCCCAAAGCGCGTTCCAGCTGGCGGGTGGCAGTCACCATTTCGGCCCAGGTGCGCGGGTTCATCGCGAACGCGTGGTCGGGTCCCTCACGGCTGTTGTCATCTGTAAAATGTTTCTCCACCACGCGCGCCCCCAGCGCGACCGCCCCAAGGACAGTAGCATGCCCGTGGGTATGGTCAGAAAGGCCCAACACCAGCTGGGGATACATAGCGCGGAAAGTCTTGAGCACGTTCAGGTGGATATTGTCAAAGTTGCCGTCTGCCGCGGTGTAGTTGGTATTGCACTGCATCAGCACCAGTTGGGGATTGACGGATAAGATTGCGTCCACCGCGCGCTGCACATCGCCAATATCCGAAGCGCCGGCAGCCAGCAGCACCGGTTTGCCTTTGGCGGCAATCCGCAGGCAGGCTTCCAGCCAGGTGATATCCCCGGAGCCGATTTTGTAAGCGGGCACGTACGGGTCCAGCATGTCAATCGCTTCAAAGTCGTAAGGGGATGAAAAGTAATCGATGCCCGCTTCGTCGCAGGCCTGCTTAAGGATGGGCGTCCATTCAAAGGGGATGGACGCGTCGTTGTACACTTCCACCACACTCTTCCGCCATTTGGCCTGGTGCGAAACCTGGGCGTTCATATGCCTGAAGCCGTAATCCGAAACAATTTTCGGACCCCGGAAATTCTGGAATTTCGCCGCGTTCGCGCCAGCTTCCGCGCACAGGCGGATGAGTTCAAGCGCTCTGTCCAGACTGCCGTCATGATTGGCAGCAATATCGGCGATGAAATAGGTTGGGTGCGCGTCCCCGATGAGGTGTTTTCCGATGCTAATTTCCATAAGCTCTCCTTCTTATGCGATAGCTGCGATCAGGCGGTCAGGCAGACCATTCTGCCAATCCGCGTAAAAGGCCTGCAAACCTTCCGCTTCGCCGGGCAAAGCCTCGCCAAGGGCGGCCTGCAGCTTGTCGGTATTCATGCTCAAGTTCAGCGAGCGGGGAGTGCCGGTTTGGATTTCCTTCAGCGCGGTGGGATTAATCAGGCTTTCATCCAGCCCGAACAACCGCGCGACGCTGACCCCAAAAGCGTATTTGCTGGTTGCCTGCGGGGAAAAGACATGGTACAAGCCCTCCAGGCGCAGTTCTGCTATTTTCAGCAGAAGCCCGGCCAGGTGCCCGACATACAGCGGGGAAAAGAACACGTCCGTGAAGCCGTTCACGGTTTGCTCGGAACGCAGATGTGTGTAGAAAAATTCCGCCAGGCTGCGCTGACCGGTAGGAGACCAGCCGTAGAAATTTACGCGCGCAATGACCGCCTGCGGGTAAACCGCGGAAACCGCGCGTTCACCTGCCAGCTTGGTGCGGGCGTAAACATTAATCGGGTTGGGTTCGTCAGTTTCCCGGTAATCGCCGCTGATTCCGTCAAAAACCGCGTCGGTTGAAATGTGAACAAGCTGCGCGCCGCATGTTCTTGCGGCCCGGGCGAGTTCTTCAGGAGCCTGGGCGTTCAGTTTTTCGGCCAGCGCGGGGTGCTGCTCAGCCTTGTCAATATCAGCCAGCGCGGCGCAGTGGATAATCAGGTCCGGTGCAAGGTCCGCGACCCGGGCGGAGATGCCCGCCAGGTCGAGGAGGTCAACCTGCTGCGCGCTGAAAGGCACGCGCGCCAGCGCGCGGCGGCCGCTCCAGCCGGTCACGTCCCAGCCGGATTCCACCGCTTTCAGCGCCAGGTTCAGCCCAAGCAGTCCGCTCGCGCCGGTTACCAGAAGCTTCTTCATGGCAGTTGGTCCTTTTCAAAGTCTTTTTCAATTGGAGCGATGATTTCGTTAATGCGGCTCACGTCCAGCCAGTCCGTGTTAGTGTTGCTGGAATACCTGAAACCGTCTGGAAGGGGTTTGCCCAGTTTTTCCCAGGAATGCCCGAACCACATCGCCGAAGCCGGCTGCACCACAAACATATCCGGCAGTTCCACCGTTGTGCGGGCTTCGTCCTCAGAAATCAGCGTTTCGTGCAGTTTTTCGCCAGGGCGTATCCCGATAATCTCCACTTCGGCTTCCGGGGCAATGGCTTTGGCCAGGTCCATCATGCTCATGCTGGGAATCTTGGGCACAAACACCTCGCCACCTTGCATCTGTTCAATGCAGCGGATGACAAAGCGAACGCCCTGTTCCAGCGATATCCAGAAGCGTGTCATGCGCTCATCGGTGATGGTCAGCCGGCCGCTTGCGCGCTGCTTGAGAAACAGCGGAACCACGCTGCCGCGCGAACCGACCACATTGCCGTAGCGGGTGCAGGCGATGCGCGTGTTGCGGCCGCCGGCATAGGCGTTGCTTTGTATCAGCAGTTTTTCGGCGGCCAGTTTGGTGGCGCCGTAGAGGTTAATTGGATTAACCGCTTTATCCGTGCTGAGCGCGAGGACTTTTTCCACACCGTTTTCAATCGCGGCGTCGGCCACATTGCTGGAGCCCAGAATATTGGTCTTAATCGCTTCCATGGGATTGTATTCGCAGGCCGGCACCTGTTTGAGGGCAGCAGCGTGTACGACGATATTCACTCCGTAAAACGCGCGGGACAGTCTGTCGCGGTCGCGCACGTCCCCAATGAAATAACGGATGCTTGGATGGTCGTACCCGCTTGTGCGCATCTCGTGCTGCTTCAATTCATCGCGGCTAAAGACGATAATCTTGGCCGGATGGTATTCTTCCACCAGAATTTTGATCATTTTCTTCCCGAAGGAACCGGTTCCACCGGTGACCAGGACAACTTTATTGTTCCATTCCATATGAACTCCTTATTTTGCGGGGCGTTAATTTTCAGGTTTCTTGATGACAATCAATGGGTACTGCCCATTCTCGCCAAAATAGCGGGGGAACCATTCCTCCAGCCGATAAAGTACTCTCAACCAGAATTTACCGCCCCATTCCGGCTGAATCACCGTGCGCAAAAAGTGCACGCTGACGCTGCGCCAGGTAAGTATCCGGGCTGGCAAACGGCTGCCAACGGTGGCTTTAAACCAGTCCGCGCTATTTTTTACCACGTAAGTGCCGGCTGGTTTGCTTCCGGTTGGCTTCGCCGGCGTACTTTCGGGCTGTTTCCTGGCCGGAACGCGGCGCAGTTTTTCCGCCAGACGAATGAGCCTTGTCCAGGTCTTCTTGAGCTTATGCTCCGACCAGCCGTCCACAGTCACCATGGCGCCTCCCGGCGTCAGCCGCTCGTATAAACCCAGGTAGCAGCCGGGCTTTTCTTCCGCCGGCAGGTGATGAATGGTGTGCAGCGACACAATGCCGTCAAAAGCCTCGGGCCTGAAGGGCAGGTTGGCGATATCCGCCACCACGCACCAGGCGTGCCCGCCCAACCGGGCTTTGGCCTGCTTTAGGGCGACGAAGGACAAATCCAGGCACACCCGCTTCTCGTAACCGGCCGAATACTGCAGGTAGGCATCGTACTGCACAGGCCCGGAGCCGGCATCCAGCAAGAAGCGGCCGCTTTTGGGCAGGTGCCGTGCCACGCGCGCGTGCGCTCTGGCAATGTATTCGGCTGAGACAGGCCGCAAATCCTCATATTGGGCGTTCTGGAAGTTGCCGTCTTCCTCTACCTGCCAGCCCACTTCGTTATAGAAGCGGCCGATTTCCTGTTTAATGTCTTTTTCGGTCATGCGCTCTCCTCTGCTTGCGCGGGCAGTTCGTTCAGCCTTGCCAGTCCGCGGGCGCTCCAGTCCAGCGGGTCCCCCACCAGGTACCCAAAGGTCGGGGCGTAACGCGCCTGCCCCTCCGGGGAAAGCACAAAGCGCAGCGGCCGGGCGGAAAAATCCTCTGCCAGCCAGAGCAAATGCCAGGGGAAGGGCAGTGAGAATTCGAAAAAGAACAGATAAGCGTAAAGCCAGGCCTGCTCCACCTGCTGAGGGCTCAGGCGAAAAGCTTCCGGGTTGCTGATTACGCGCTTAAGCAGGTCCTCGAACGCTTCCCAGGAGTCCGGGTCAAGCGTGAAACCCTTTCCGGCGTAATGGGTTTTTCCGGCCACAATCACGGGCAGGCCGGCCATAGCCATTTCCATTCCAACCGTGGTGGTATACACCAGCCCGAAATCCGCGATTTCAACCAAATCGTAGGTATTGGTTTTATCTCCCGGGAGAATGAGGCGAATGTTATCGGGCAGCTGCGGGAACTTCGCGTTGATTACATCCACCATGGAAGTGCCGTGCGTGAGCAATTCACCTGGATGCACGCGCACCACCAGCTGCGCTTCGGGATGCCGCGCAAAGTAATCAATCGCGCCCACAATCCAATCCGCCATCGTCGCGGATATGCGCTGTCGCCCCAGCGTCAGGCTGTCCCCCAACACATTGGTTGCCAGCAAAGCCACCGGGCGCGCGTCAAGGTTTAGATTTTCGCGCACCTTTGAGGCGCCTTGCAATGGGGTCTGCTGCCATTGACGGGCAAAGTTGCCCCACAATCTGGCATTGCGGCGGGCGGCATAAAGATTCAGCATCGCGCCGCGTGCGGCCGCGGGCAGCGGCTGCCCGCCCAGCGCCTGCCAGAGCTCGCGGGTATTATGCGACATGATTTCATCGTCCTGCGCCAGCCAGATTCGTTCGCGCTGGTCGGCAAATTCAAATGTCACCACCCGCAGGCCCAGCATGCGCGCTATCCGGTAAGCCACGCCCATTTCGAGGATGGTGCCGTTGGGCACTATCAGAACATCCGGCTTTTCATCGCGCAGCCAGGCGTAAAGAGCCCCGGCTGCATGCAGATTGCGGGCGTAGCGCAGGCGGTAAAGCGTGGAGCTTTTATCCGTTTCTTCCACCTGCAGGGTGTACTGTGTGTCATAATCCGCGACCTGCTCCACCGCGCGCAGCGCCTCAGCTGGGAGCTGCCCGGGCGGAAAGCTCTCCCCCGCAAGCGGGGTAAGCCGCAGCCAGTCTTTCGCTTCCGCGAAGACCGCGCGGGTATACAGGTCCTGTCGGCGCAGGTCAAAGGGGCTAATTTCCTTATCCCATTCCGCGTAAGGCAGATACGCCAGGTTCACGCTGTGCCCCTGGCCGGCCAGCGCCAGGCCAATTAGCGCGCTTTCTTCAATCCAATAGTGCAAAGAAGCAAACAAACAAACTTTTTTGGGGTCCTTTGGGACGAGGGCGCCGCTCGAAAGGTCGGCAGCTGCCTGGGGCAGCACCGCTTTTAAGCTTTCCAGCTCGTAATGCGCCGACCAGGGTTTGCGCTTTCCGCGCAGCTGCCAGTAGATATCCGCGCCAAGAGGCAGGTCGTCCAGCAGGGTTTTCATGCGCTGTCGTATGCCCACGCTCACTCCTCCCGCGTAATTTGCCAGTCCAGAACCGGCCGGACGCCGCCCGGTCTGGGTTCCGGCCAGTGCGTGCCAGGCGCGCCGCTGGCATCCACCGAGAAGGTGAGCGCCTGCTCGTCCTGGAAATAGCGGCGGATATGGTAAGAACTGGCATTAATGCCCAGCACAAAGCGGCCTTCATTCAGGGTGTTGGCGGGAATGACACAGCGGCTGGTGTAAGTGCCTTTGGCCCGCGCCGGGAAAGCCTGGAAAAGCTCGCTGGAATCGGTATCAAAACTGGTGAATACCGGCTCTCCGCGGGTGGACATGAGATAAAAACCCACGCGCAGACCGGTAACATCTTCGTCCAGCGCGTACTCAATTTCAATGGTAAAAGGCTCCACACTTCGCACGGTATCCGAGACCGCGCCGTCCTTGGAGCGCACGCGGATGGCCAGCGGGCGGAACGGAGCTGCCGAAGCCGGCACTTCATCCGGCTCCCAAAAGCGCTCGCCCAGCTTACTGAGCCCGCGGTTGAGATAGAAGTCCACCGCTTCCGCGGAAGGCGCCCGCAGCAGCACTTTGCCTTTTTCCAGCACCAGGGTTTCTTCGGTCAGGCGCAGGATGGAAGACATATTGTGGCTGACAAACAGCACGGTGCGCCCCTGCTGAGCCACATCGCCCATTTTGCCCAGGCACTTGCGCTGAAAATCCGCGTCGCCAACGGCCAGCACTTCATCCACCACCAAAATTTCCGGCTCCAGATGCGCTGCGACCGCGAAAGCCAGCCGCAGGTACATCCCGCTGGAATAGCGTTTGACCGGCGTATCAATGAACTGCCCTACTTCGGAAAAGTCCACGATTTCATCAAAGCGGGACTGGATTTCTTTGCGTGTCATACCCAAAATCGCGCCGTTCAGGAAGATATTCTCCCGCCCGGTCAGTTCCGGATGAAAACCTGTGCCAACTTCCAACAGCGAGCCCACGCGCCCGCGCAGTTCGCCGTAGCCTTCAGTGGGGTCGGTTACCCGCGAGAGAATTTTCAGCAAAGTGCTCTTGCCCGCGCCGTTGCGCCCGACAATGCCAAGCGCCTGCCCTTGCCGGACGTTGAAGCTGATGTCTTTCAGCGCCCAGATGGTGTCGGCGGTTTTTCGGGAGCGCCCGTCGCGCGAGAGGCTCTGTCCGATTCTTTGCACCTGGTTGGTAATCAGGTCGCGCAGGGTATCCGCTCTTTGCTGCACGGCGCCAATTTTGTAGCGCTTGGAAATGCCTTTTACCTGGATGGAATAATCAGAAGCGTTCATCACACCACATCCGCGAAAGTTTTTTCCATGCGCCGGAAGAAGAATAAACCGGAAACCAACAGCAGCAGCACTGCCGCGCTGGAGATGGCTAGCGTGAAATCCGGCGGTGTGCCGCCGAACAGCGCCCACCGGAAGCCCTGCACCACCCCCACCATAGGGTTCAGGCTGTACAGGCTGCGCAGCGTCCCTTCCGGTATTGTGCTGATGGGATAGACAATCGGAGAAGCGTACATCCAGATTTGCACCAAAAACGGCACAATCTGCTGGACGTCGCGGTACTGCACATTGAGCGCCGAGAGCCACAAGCCCACTGCCAGCGCGGCCAAAACTGCCAGGAGCGTCAGCGGAATCAGCCAGAGCGCTTTGAGCGTGATGGGCAGGCGGAAAATGACCATGGTGATAAACAACAGCACCAGCGAGATGGCGTAATCCACCAATACTGCCAGCACAGAAGAAAGCGGAATAATCACCCGTGGGAAGTACACCTTGGTAATCAGATTCGCGTTTCCGACCAGGCTGATGCTGGACTTTTGCAGCGAAAGTTGAAACAGGTGCCAGGGCAGCAGCGCGGCAAGTACAAATACCGGATAGGGCAGGCCGTCGGATTCAACTTTGAGCAGCAGCCCGAATACCACCGATGTAATCGCGGTGGTAAGCACTGGCTGCAGCACCGCCCAGGCAATCCCCAGGGCTGCCTGCTTGTACCGAACTTTAATATCGCGCCAGGTTAAAAAGTAAATCAACTCTCGGTAAATCCAGAGTTCTTTCAGGTCAATACCCAGCCAGCCTTTGGCGGGTTTGAGCACCACCACCTGGGCGGAATTCGGGATATCAGTCACGCGTTTCAGCTCCTGTGCTCCTGGTACCAGGCGATTGTCCGGCGGAGGCCTTCTTCAAAGTCGGTTTTAGCGGTAAAGCCAAAGTATTCGCGCGCGCGGGTGGTGTCCAGCTTGCGGCGGGGCTGGCCGTTGGGTTTGCTGGTATCCCAGCGGATGGCGCCTTCAAATCCGGTCAGCCGCGCGATAAGTTCCGTCAGGTCTTTGATGCTGATTTCGAAGCTTGAGCCGATGTTAACTGGTTCAGGCCCGTTGTAGTACTGGGTTGCCAGGGCAATGCCTTCCGCCGCGTCTTCCACATAAATGAACTCCCGCGTAGGCGAGCCGTCGCCCCAGGCGACAATTTCGCTGGCACCCTGTTCTTTAGCTTCCAGGCATTTGCGGATGAGAGCCGGGATGACATGCGAACTGGCAGGGTTAAAGTTATCTCCCGGACCGTAAAGGTTGACCGGCAGCAGGAAAATGGCATTAAAGCCGTACTGCTGGCGGTAGGCCTGCGCCTGGACCAGCAGCATTTTCTTAGCCAGCCCGTACGGCGCGTTGGTCTCTTCGGGGTAGCCGTCCCATAAATGCTCTTCTTTAAAGGGAATGGGCGTGAACTTCGGGTAAGCGCAAATGGTGCCGATGGCCACAAATTTTTCCACGCCGCGCTGCCAGGCTTGGTGCATCAACTGCACGCCCATCATCAGGTTGTCGTAAAAGAATTCGGCCGGCCTGGCCATATTGGCGCCGATACCGCCCACATGCGCGGCCAGATGGATGATGATATCCGGATTGGAGTCGTTTAACATGCGCGCGATATCTTCCGGCTTGATAAGGTTGTAGTCCTCAAATTTGGGAATGAAGATTTCGCGTGCGCCTTTCTCGCGGAGATTTTTTATCAGGTGCGTGCCTAAAAATCCCGCGCCGCCGGTGACGCAGACGCGTTTTTGAGAAAGGTCAATGGCTTGATTCATGGCTACCTCGGTATACGACTAATTGAGCGGGAGGGCTGACTGCCTCCGCTTGAGGAAAAATCAGTGCAAGTTTAATGCCCTGTATGTGAATTTCGGGGACACCTTCCGGCTCAACCACCTCCACACCATGCTCGATGCAGGTCAGGCGAATCACTTCAGCAATCTCGCCGTCCCCAATGATGCGCACGCGCGACCAGCCGCGGTGCCGCAGTTCTTCCAGGCATTTGGCGGAGCGTTCCCGCACGCGGCGGTACAGGTCAAAAGAGGTGCGGATGTAATCAACGGTCAGGCTGGCGCGCAGCGCTATGCCTTCGGGCGTGATGATGTAACGCAGTTTTTTGCGCTGGGCGCGTTTTACCTTCACATAACCCTTGGATATCAGCCGTTTGAGGTACCAGTTGATGGTGCCAACAGCGACTCCCAGTTCATCCGCCAGACTGGCTTGCGAGATGTCGGGGTTAGCTTCAATTTGGGTAAGGAGGTCCAGCGCGCGGCTGTTCTCTTCTGCGGACAGTTCAGCATCCATAAATTTCAGTCATTGAATTATAGACGCTAATCACAGAGAGTCAAGTCGGAAAAGAAGGGTGGGTCTGGGCGCGGTATTCAGAATGGTGCTGCATTCTCGCCGGCACAACTCCTAAAGCTGGCCGGTAGGAACGCTGCCCTTGCGCTGGAAAATCAGGTACAGTCCCAACAGGCACCCCAGAAAAAACAGCAGCACCAACGGAACCACTTCCAGACTGAAGGTCTGCGCCAGCACACCCACCAAGCTGGTCAGCCCGGTGCCCCCCAGGCTGCCGGCCGCGGCCTGCATGCCTATGGTGTTGTTGCTGTGCGATTGCCCCACGCGCGCGGGCGTCCCGGACATTAATCCCGGGAAAATCGGAGCGAAGGCAAAGCCGACCAACGCCACAGCGGCCAGGTTTGCCCAGGTGCCCAGATTCAGCCCCAGGACCGCGGTGCCGGCCAGCGCGGCTGTGATGCAGATGATTACCAGCTTCTGAAGTTTAATCTTACGTGTGAGCACCCCCGCCAACACTCTGCCAACCGTGAACGTAAACCAGTAGCTGCCGGCAAAATAACCCGCCAGCGTTGGGTCAACGCCCCGGCCTTCCGTAAGCAGGGAATAGACCCAGGTACCCAGCGTCACCTCGGAACCGACATAGAAAAAGAAAAGCGCCATGCTTGCCCACACGCGCGGCTGCCGCAAAGTCACCTTCAGGCTGGCGCTGGACTCAGGCGCGGCCTGCGCGTCTTCGGAAATGTCTGCCTTTTTCCAATTCCACAAGCGCAAACTTAGCACAAAACTCAGCGCGAGAGCCAGCTGTACCCCTCCCACAACCAGATAGCCCGGCCGCCAGCTGCTGTAACGCGCCAGCATGGCGGTCATGATGAGCGGACCGGTTGTTACCCCCACGCCGTAACTGGCATGCAGCCACTGCATCAGCCCCGGACCAAAGTTGGCGGCAACATAGGCGTTCAAACTTGAATCAATCGCGCCCGCTCCCAGGCCGGCCAACAGGCCCAGCGCCACCATCATTTCCCAGCGCGGCACCAGGGTGTACCCAATCAGACCAGCACCGGTAATCAGGCAGCTGAAAATCAGCACTTTGCCCACGCCCCACCGGCGGGTCAGTTCGCCGCTCAAAAAACTCGAGGTCAAATACCCGACCATCGTGGTGAAAAGCAGCATCCCGAGCACATCCAGGGGCTGACCAAAACCAGCCCGAATGGAAGGCCACCCAACGCCCAGCAGGCCGTCCGGCATACCCAGAGCGATGAATGCCAGGAAGATTAATAGAATCAAAGCAACCGGCCGGGTTCGGACCAGGTTTTTCAGGCGGGATGAAATCATACTGCTTTCGCCCTTCTACTCTTCAGTGTATCCGCACAGCGCCAGGGCCGCGGGACCAGTATTGATACCCAGCACCGGGCCGGTCAGCTGGGTGAATAGTTCCACCGGCGAAAGTTCGTCTCGGACGCGTTCGGCCAGTTTCCGCGCTTCATCCGGGGCGTTTCCATGCAAAACCGCCACGTGCAGGTTTTTCAGGCTGCTCAGGCTGTTCCGGAATTTGTTGTACAGCCCTTCCACCAGCCCCTTGTGCGTGCGGTGCAGAGCGACCGGCATGACCTTGCCAGTCTCGCGATTGATGAAAACCAGCGGTTTCACGGAAAGATTGCTTCCCAGCCAGAAAATCGCGTCCCCGATGCGCCCGCCCTTGCCGAGATAACTTAAGGTGTCCATCCCAACCACCAGGACAATGTGCTTTCGCACCTGTTCCACCGCAGCCAGCGCTTCCGAGGTGCTTTTGCCCGCCTCCACGGCGCGGGCGGCAGCCAGCGCCTGCCAGCCAACCATCATGGTTGGTCCTTTAGAGTCCACCACATGCACCGGAACCGATGCCAATCTGGCGGCATTTTGCGCGGATTGGTAGGTTCCGCTCATTGCGCTGCTGACGGTGACGCAAATAATTTCCCGCGCGCCTTGATTAATGGCGTTTTCAAATGCCCGGCTGAAATCCGCGGTGGTCGGTTGGGACGTGGTGGGGCGCACAGGGGCGTTTTCAACGCGCGCGTAAAATTCCTCGGAGCTGATAGTCACTCTATCCAGGAATGTTTCGCCGTTCCAGAGCACGTAGGAAGGAACAACCGCAATTTGGTGTTTCTCCAAGAGGTCTTCGGGAATATCGCTGGTGCTGTCTGTGATAATCTTTATCATTTCGGCTCTCCAATCGCGCAAACTTGTTTATCTTACCCCAAAAGCGGGAGAGAAAAGACCTGAATGGGCATGTCCGCGCCCAGGCGTGTTGATTTGTCCACCTTTGGCAGCCAGTGCCCTTTATTCGCCGGCGAATGATCGTGGATTCAGATGATTTTGTCAGTTTTTCCGGCAATGTTGCGCAGGATTTCCAGCTGTCCGACGTGATAGCTGTGATGGAAGAGGAAGAAAAGCGCCCACCAGCCGCGCCGCCTGGCCTGATCTCCAAAGATGATGATTTCTTCATCAAAGGCAGCTTCGTCCATCTCCGCCAGGCGGGTTTGCGCGGCGGCCTGCAGCATGTCCAGGGCCTCCAGCAGCTTCAGGCGCCCGAGCAAGCCCGCTTCGGGACCCAGAATGGGCGCTGAACCGCGCCGGTAGCGGCTCAAATCCGGCAAATTCTCAGGCGGGAGGGCATCCAATACGCGCAGGATGGTGGCCAGGCCGTCCGCGATATGTCCCAGCACCCATTCCATGCAGTTCCCGCCGTTAGGCGGCTGCGTGAGCAAGTCGGCATCGCTTAATCCTTCGGTTTGCAGGTGGATGATATCCTGTTCCATTTCCAGCATTCGTGCATATTCGCTAATCGTTATCATAGCCTTCCTTTCAACAGCGTATGCTTCTTTTTATCCTAAGCGTTAAGCCTGATTCCCCGCCAGGACTGCGTCTTCATGCGCTTTTGCCCGCCTGGCTGCCAGCGCTAAAAACAGTGAAATGACGCAAAAACACGCGCTGACCAGATAAATCGGCCTCCCGCCGAAGTTGTCGTAAACGACTCCGCTCAGGGCATTGGAGAGCATGTGGGAAATCCCGTTCAGCGTGATGCTCACGAAAGTGACCGCGGTGGTGGTGTACTGCCGGGGCACGCGCAAGTTTATCAGGTGAATCGTCGTGACCAGCCGCAGCGTAAAGCTGACCGCGGTCAGAATGTTCAAGGTAAAGACCAGCCAGGGGAAGGGTAAAAACCAGACCAGCAGCCTTCGAGTCAGGTCGAATATTAGGATGAAGTACACCAGCTGGTGCACTTCCAGCTTTTGAATCCACCGGTCGGCCAAAAGCATCATTGGAACTTCCAGGAAGCAGCTGAGGGAAACTGCCGCGCCGATAATGCTTTCTGTCAGCCCCAGGTCTTTCATAAAAATGGGCTCAAATGAACGTACGCCGTCGCTGAGGGTGTCCGTCAGCGCCAGGGCGAGCACAGTCAAGAGCAGATATCGGTCGCGGAAAATCAGGCTGATGATGCCTTTCAGACCTGCCGGGTTTCCGGATTTTTGGTCAGCTTTACCGTCCCGGAAGAAATCGGCGGGCATGACAAACAGAATGATGCCAATGGAAACGAGCATAAAGGCCAGAAAAAGCTGGTCGTTTACCAAAACCCCGCGCGTGCCAAAAAGCCAGCCGCCAATGACAGCGGTAATGCCAAACCCCACCGAGCCCCACAGGCGCAGTCTCCCAAAAGAGGGTTTTCCGTGCGTCGCGCCGTCCGAGGAAACCTGATAGGAGAGGTTTTCTGTAGCGGTGATGCTTGAGCTGGTGATAATCCGATGAGCGATAAACAGAACCAGCGCCATGCCAAAGACGCGCAGGTAAGGCAGGAAAAAGAGCGTCAGAGCGGCCAGCAGCAGCGAAAGCGCCAGAATCAGGCGTTTGCGGGAACTGCGGTCAAAGAATAAGCCGTACTGCGTCGCGGTAAGGATCAGGCCCAGGGAACTGAAGGTGCCCAGAGCTCCGACCTGCACGCCGCTGAAACCAATGGAGCGGAAGTGCAGGCTGAGGAATGGTTGGATAAACCCCATTCCAGCAAAGAAAACGAGGAAATACACGCTGAAGATAAGGATATTCCTGCGAAGCTGATTCGTTTCAGAAGGCATAAAGCTCCCACCAAGACAGGGAAATGCAAAACGGAATGATGTAGAAAAATTATATCATCCGGCCTTGGAGCAGACCCGAAAACAACGCGGAAAGAGCACCGGCGCATTTTTGGGCTTATTCACACAAATATTGTGGGAAATTAAGCGCAGTCTGGCAATCTGCACCGCTTCACGGTATAATTTATCAGGTTAACGACCAATTTCATCCGCGGGAGGCACTTATGAAAGCAATCGTCAAACAGCAGCAGCTGGCTCAGGCCGTTGGCATCGTCGCCAGAGCGGTTACATCCCGCAGCCCACTGCCGGTGCTTGCCAATATCCTCATCCAGACTGACAACGGCCGGCTGAAGCTCTCCGCCACCAACCTGGAGCTGGGCATCAGCGCCTGGCTTGGCGCCAAAATTCTGGATGAAGGCAGCCTCACCGTGCCCGCCCGGACTTTCGCGGACCTGGTGGGCAACCTGCCCAGCGAAGATGTTACCCTCACGGCGGACCCGCGCACGCAGTCGCTCAATGTGCGCTGCGGCACGCTGAACACCGACATCAAGGGCATCAGCGCGGACGAATTCCCGCCCATGACCGCCACCGACAGCGGCATCAGCCTGCCGCTCAATGTCGCGAATTTTAAGGATATGATCCAAAAAGTGGTCTTTGCCGCTTCGCACGATGAATCCCGCCCGAACCTGACCGGCGTGCACATGACCGTTGACGGCGATTACCTGGTTCTGGCAGCCACTGACGGCTACCGCATCTCCATCGCCAGCGCGATTTTGGCGCAGAAGCCCGCCCAAAAACTGGACGCCCTGATTCCCGCCCGGGCGCTGGCCGAACTTTCCCGCGTGGCAGTGGACGGCGATGAGATTTTGCAGATGAACTTCCCGGTAGGGCGCGGACAGGTGGTGTTCCACCTCAAGGACGTCGAGCTTGTCTCACAGCTGATTGAAGGCAACTTCCCCAATTACTCCGCCATCATTCCCCCGTCCTTCAAAACCCGCACCGTGCTGACGACCGCCGACCTGCTAAAAGCCTGCCGGCAGACCGAAATCATCGCGCGCGAAGGCAACTTCATTGCCCGGTTGGACATCCAGCCCGAAGGCGGCGCGGAAAAGACCTCCCAGCTCGAGATTTCGGCGGTTTCCGAACAAACCGGCTCCTCCGAAGTGATTGTGGATGCCTCCGTGGACGGCACGCCGCTTTTGATTTCCTTCAATGTGCGCTACCTGCGCGAAGTGTTGGAGGTAATCAAGACCCCCAACGTCATTCTCGAGACCAACGCGGCGAACACACCCGCCATGATACGCCCGGTAGGGGACGACACCTTCAAACACATCATCATGCCGATGAATATTCAGCGCTAAAACCGATAAATCCGAAAAACCGGACACAAACCGTCCGGTTTTTCTTTTGCCGGAAAACTTCCTGGCGGGGTCGGATTAAATTCCACGCGCCCGCAGTATCAGATTCTCAACAGATTCAGGCTCGAACGTATATTGCGCATAGATTAATAAATAAACAGCTGCGCGTTATTTATAATATTCTTCTATAATATTCGGAGTTCGCAAGCTCGCCGCACCCTGTGCCAGGCGTGATAAAATCAAATATATCCCTCCGCGAGGCACTCCATGACCTTACCGCAAAGCGGCAGCGACCGCTACTACAGCATTTACCTGGCACTTTCCCAGTATCCGGTCCTGTCCGGGCGCATCCGCGAACTTATGCGGCAGGAGCTTTATCAGAAAGGACTGATTACCCCCTCTGCGCTGAACGCGGAAGCCGTGCAGCATGCCATTCAATCGCAGGAGCGCGAGGGCATTCGCGACCCGCTTTCTGAGGAAGATTCTGAAACCTGGGAATACCGCAAAGCGGAAATGCTAAATCAGCTGACGGACGCGTATTTCGCCAAATTCATCGGCTTCGAGCAGCTTACCAAGCTCATCCAAAAAGCCCTGAACGAACGCGGCGTCCAGGTGCCGGATATCACGATTGAATTCAATCCAGAGACCGCCCCCATGGAAATGCTTTTCAATCAGGGCATGATGATTGAAAAGATGCCGGCGGAAAAAAGAGCTCCGTACGAAGCGCGCTTGCACGAAATCAAGGTTGTCCTGATCCGCAGCATGATTAGCGACCAGCTTCCGTATATCAACATCGCCAAGGATTGGTTTACCGTCTCAGACCTGGCGGAAATCCGTCAACATAAACTTGGGCGCGGCAGAATTGGCGGCAAAGCCGCCGGCATGCTGCTCGCGGCGCGCATCCTGAAAGAGAAATCCAGCGCGAGTTTGCGCGAAAGCCTGCAAACCCCCACTTCGTTCTATATCGGCTCCGATGTGTTCTACAACTTTTTATCCATCAACAATCTGCATCATTGGAACGACCAGAAGTATAAGGGCGAAGAACAGATGCGCAGCGATTACCCGCTGATTGTTGAGGACTTCCTCCGCGGCAGCTTTCCGCCTTCGGCAGTCCAACACCAGGAAACAATTTTGAGCATGGCCGGCAAACGTCCGCTGATTGTGCGCTCTTCCAGCCTGCTGGAAGACAACTTTGGCACAGCCTTCGCAGGAAAGTACGAAAGCATCTTCCTGCCTAATCAGGCTAACCCCGAGGAGAACCTGCGCGCCCTGCAGCAGGCTATTGCCCGAATTTACGCGTCCACGCTCAACCCCTCAGCCCTGCTCTACCGGAAAAGCCGCGGCCTGCTGGACTATGACGAGCGCATGGCGCTGCTCATTCAGGTGGTGGAGGGGCAGACCTACGGAGATTATTACTTCCCGCAGCTCGCCGGAGTGGGGTACAGCCAAAACCAGTTCCGCTGGTCCCCCCAAATCCGTACGGAAGAGGGGTTTGTGCGCCTGGTGTGGGGGCTGGGCACGCGCGCGGTGGACCGGGTCGGCAATGATTATCCGCGCCTGATTGCCCTCAGCCATCCCACGCTGATGCCTTCTTCCTCCGCGCAGTCCATCCGCCGCTATTCTCAGCAGTTCATCGATTTACTTGACCTGAAAGAGAACAAATTCACCACGCTTTCGGTCCGGGATGTGCTCAGCCAGCGGATTCCGCAGCTGCGCTATCTGGCGCAGCTGGACAGCGACGGATATTTCCAAACCCTGCGCAGCAACCTGATTGAAGGAAAACCCGAGAACCTCGTCCTGACATTTGATGAATTGCTGCGCAGTACCGACTTCGCGCCGCTGATGCGGGAGCTGCTTTCGACCCTGGAAGCAGAGTACCATACCCCGGTGGATATTGAATTCACGGCACGCGTGACCGAAAAAAACGGCAAAGCATCCGTGCAAATCACCCTGATTCAATGCCGGCCGCTCGGGACAATCAAAGAGAGCAGCCACGAACTCCCGCAGCGCGTGGCCGAGTCCGACAAAATCTTTACAGGCATCAGCGTAGTCGCGGGCGGGATGATTGAGGACATCCGCTATGTGCTTTACGTCCAGCCTTCTGCTTATTTCGCGATTTCCACCCAGGAAGAGCGCAATCAACTGGAACGCGCCATCAGCAAAATCAACGCCGCGCTGCACACCGAAAACTATATCTGCGTGGGACCCGGCCGATGGGGAACGTCCAACCCAGACCTGGGTGTGCATGTGGACTATTCCGACATCTACAACACGCGGGCTATCGTGGAGCTGACCGGCGGCAAAGCCGGCATCCCGGACGAACCCTCACTCGGCACCCATTTCTTCCAGGACCTGCTGGAAGGGCAAATTTACCCGCTGGCTGTGAACCTGAACCGGGATGTGTTTAACGCGCCGTTCTTCGAATCCACCCCAAATCACCTGCTGGAATGGCTGCCGGGCGCGGAAAACCTCAAAAACTGTCTCAGAATCATTCACGTCTCCGATTTCAGTCCGGACAGCCGCTTCGATATCGCCATTGACGATTTCACCGGCGACACACTGGCATTCTTGAGCGGGGAAAAAGCAAAGAGCGGCGAGAAACGGCAAATTTTCGTCCCGTAAACGTTTCACATGAAACCACAATAACCAGAAGCGCTGTTTCACGTGAAACATTGGTGCTGGCTAATGCTTTTGCGTACAGCCGTGCAGCGGCTCGCGCGTGTATCACCGCCTGAAAAAGCTCACCGCAACACATACCAATGTGAAACCAACTTCCAGGGCTCCTAGACGCTGGCAATGGGTTTTGAATCCCCGCCCGATTATTCGCGCAGGCGAAGCTAACCCGCGGCCAGCAAAGAGAAAGTCCGCTCTTAGCGGCTCGATCTTCGTTCTTTTGTCTGACAGGCGCCGATTTCCGCCTTGATTTCCCTTGACCCTTTCAGGATTTGGGTATAAAATCTCTCCCCTCAAAGCAATTTGCCCTCGTAGCTTAATGGATAGAGCACCTGCTTGCGGAGCAGTAGGTTGCGCGTTCGAATCGCGCCGAGGGCATTTTTGTTTTTAAGGATTTCTAAGTTTCGCGCCCCGCGGGAGGTGGTAGAATGCTAATAAGGAGCGCGCGATGAAAAAATCTTTGTTTCCCGTTCTTTTCTTCCTGTTCCTGGCGCTCGCCCTATGCGCCTGCGCGGCAGCCGCGCCAACGGAGGCCGAACCTACCGCGGCTGATTTGCCTTATCCCGCCGGAGCCGAAGGCCTGCAATCAGCCACTGTCTACCCGGCCTCTCCCGTCCAGACCACACCAGACGCTTCCGGAAGTACCGAAACACCCACGGAAGTGCCCCCGGACGGTCTTCCGCTCTATTCGCTGCGCATGTTTCCCAACGGCCAGGGATGGGCGGCAGATTGGAATCATTCCGCGCTTTACCACAGCTCGGACGGCGGGCTCACCTGGACAGACGTAAGCCCGGCTGACGTCCTCGCCGGAGCGAGCGGAGGCTATTACAGCTTTTTCCTCAGCGGGAACACAGCCTGGCTCAGCGTTCCGGTGTTTGAAAATTCCATCCTGCTGCGCACCACGGATGCCGGAACAACCTGGAATTCTACTTCGCTGGATTTCCCGGCTGGGAATCCGCAGTTCCTGGACGGCAGCAACGGGTTTCTCTTCAGCCGTCTGGACGCGGCAGCCGGGTCGGAATACGTCGCCCTGTACCAATCCTCGGACGGCGGCGCCACCTGGGAACAGCGCTTCAGCCACGAAGCTGGACAGGCCGACCCAGACCTTCCGACAGGCGGTCAAAAGACCGGTTTCGTATTTCCGGACCTTAATAATGGCTGGGTTAGTGGAAGTGAGCCTATTAATGACTTCGTTTACTTATTCCGGAGCTATAACAGTGGCGTGAATTGGTTTCTGGTGGATTTGATTCTGCCGGATGGCGTAACTGATGCCGCGATTGAGAGTTTCCCGCCTGTCTTCTTCAGCCCCACAGACGCGGTGCTGCCGCTGCGGGTGTATCTCTCTGATGGAAGCGCGCGAAGCTGGTTCTATCAAACCGCTGACGGCGGCGAAACCTGGACTTTCCGCAGCGAAGCCAACCCCGCCGCCCAACAATTTGTGTTCGCGGACGCCCTGAACTGGTTGCTGCTGGGAGAATCCGGGTTTTACCGCAGCCGCGACGGCGGCGCAAGCTGGGAGGAGCTGTCCACCGGGCTTCCCGCCGGTTTTACACCGCTCGCTTTGGACTTATCGGACGCGAACAACGGCTGGATGCTCGCCGCCGCGGATGGAGACAGCAGCATGAACAGCAATTTTCTGTTCCACAGCGCCGACGGCGGCCTGCATTGGGAGCTGCTTCCGGCGCGTATCGCGGATTAGCCTCCGCTTGACGCGTCTTCAGAGTATTTATGGCACAGGATTTGCAGCCATACGCGTAGAAGCTTGGGCTCCGTCCGCGTGGAAAACGCGCTGAATTTCCAATATAATGCAGGTATCTAAACAGGCCTGTCGTATGAAAAAGCGCTTTATCATCATCTTATGTATTGCCTTGTTGGCAGGGCTGCTGCTGGCCGCACCAGCGCCTGTCGCGGCGGCCCCGCGCGCACAGGCTCTGCCCCCGGAAAATTCCAGCGCTGACCCCGGACGCGCGCAGTCTTTTATTCAACTGGTGAATAACTGGACCGCGCCGGAGCCCTCCGACCAATCCAGCCTGGATTTGCCCCAGGCAAACCCCGACCTGGTGATTTACCTGACCTTTGACGACGGTCCTGACCCTAAATGGACGCCCCAGATTCTGGCACTGCTGCAAAAATATCACGCAACGGCTGTTTTTTATGAAATCGGCAGAAACGCGCGCAGCTACCCTCAGATTTCGTTGGCTGTGGCGGAAGCCGGCCAGATGATTGGCCTGCACGGCTACAACCACATCGAGCTGCCCAAGCTGGGATATTCCGACTTTTATCTCGAAGTGATCGACACCCGCGACGCCATCCGGGACGCCCTCAGCGGCCGGCCGGAATTAGCCAAGCAGCTTACGCCCTGCCTGCGTCCGCCTTACGGCGCGGTAAGCGACAGCGTCTACAGTTACGCCTACGACATGAACTACGCGATTTCCATGTGGCACCTGGACACGCGCGATTGGACCGGCATCTCCGGCGAGGAAATCCTGCAGCAGGTGGAAAAAGGATTGGAGCCTTACCGGGTTGTGCTGATGCACGACGGCGGTGAGGACCGCAGCGAGACGGTGCGCGGATTGGAGCTGGTCCTCCATGAACTGACGCTCCGCGGTTACCATTTTGAACCCTACTGCACTGTTACCGGCCAGGAATTCAACCGCTGATTGCGTTTTCCTGCAAATTTGTGCGTTTTCTTATGATTTTCTTATACTATTCCGCAATTCTTTGTTATTTTGACTTGAAATCTTGAAAATTCTCTTGTATACTATATTTGTTAGACGCTTGGGTGCCCCCCTCACCCAGGCGTCTAACACTTTAAGCGCCTGAAGGCTCCCGCGAAATTGCTGAAAGGAATGGGTTACTTGGACATGTGGTTTATGCAGTGTCAGAATCGAAACTGCCAGCTGCGTTTTCCCTTGGATTTGGAACAATATCAAGGCCGGTACTGCCCGAACTGCGGCGCGGAGCTTGCCCGCGCGGAAAAAGCGCTGGCTCCGGCAGCGCCGGCAAGCGCGAGGAGGAATTCCCCTTACGCCTTGGAGGCCTTGCTGGATAATATCCGTTCGGCATTAAACGTCGGGGCGATTTTCCGAGCCGCGGATGGGGCCGGACTGCGCAAACTCTGGCTGGGCGGTATATCCCCCGGGCCGGGTCAATCCCCACAAATTGCCAAGACCGCGCTGGGCGCCGAACAGAACCTCCCCTGGGAAAGCGTTCCAAACACGCTAAATCTTGCGCTGGAGCTTAAGTCGCGCGGGTACAGGCTGCTTGCGCTGGAAAACGCTCCCAACGCGCGCCCGCTGTTTTCTTATCGGCTGCAGCCCGAAAACCCAGACCCGGTTTTATTGATTGTCGGAAGTGAACAGGCCGGCGTGGACCCGGGCCTGCTGGCATTAGCGGACGAGATTTTGTGCCTGCCTATGGGCGGAAGCAAAGGTTCGCTGAATGTTGCCGTGGCTTTTGGCATCGCGGTTTATTGGCTGCGCTACGCCCACGCGTAAAAAAACTCCGGATTACTCCGGAGTTTTAGTTTTACGGGGGGAATTTTAGGGGGCGATAACCGTCCCGGCGGGAATGGTCGTGTGCTTGGGGATGACCACAATGCCGTCCCGCACGGTATACAGGGAATGGTCAACTTCCTTATCCACGGGGAAAGGTTTAATGACAACGTTATCTCCGATGCTGGAGTTCTTATCGATGATGGCGCCCTGGATGTCGCAGTTCCGGCCGATTCCCAGGGAAGCGCCGTTTTTGAGCGTGCCGTAATAGTCGCCGCCCATCATAATGGTATCTTTGACGACCGTGCCTTCCCCAATCTGGCTGCGCACGCCAATCACAGAGTGTTCGATAGTAGCGTGTTCAATGTTGCAACCCTCCGCAATGAGCACCCTTTTGAAGGAACAGCCAATGACGCGCGAGCAGGGCAGAAAACGCGGGTGCGTGAAGATTGGCTTATCCGGGTCGTAAAAATCAAATCCGGGGTTGTCATCGGTCAGTTCCAGGTTTGTCTCATAGAAGGAACGGATGGTTCCGATATCCCGCCAGTAGCCCTCAAAGTTATACCCATATACCGAAGCCCCCTGCGCTATCAGGTAAGGGATGATATCGCCGCCAAAGTCGTCCAGGCGCTCGCCGCCCTTCCGCAGGACGTTCACAAGCAGTTCCGTGTTGAACAGGTAAATGCCCATGGAACCGAGATAAGGGCTCTCCGGGTCGTCGCGGCTTACCATGCTCGCGAGTTTTTCGGGGTCCTTGGGTTTTTCGGCAAAGTCGGTAATGCGTCCGTCTTCAGACCGCTTAAGCAAGCCGAAACGGGAGGCTTCCGATTTTGGCACTGGCTGCACGGCAACGGTCACATCGGCGTGATTATCCCAATGAAACTGCGCCATATCAGCGTAATCCATGCGGTACAGGTGGTCGCCCGCCAGGATAAGCACATAGGGGCATTTGGTGGAGGTGATTTCCATCAACTGCTTGCGGACGGCATCCGCCGTGCCCTGATACCAATCCGTGTGCTCCATGGTCTGTTCGGCAGCCCAAATTTGCACCCATCCCGAGTGGAATGAATCGAAGGTATAGGTCTGAGAAATATGCCTGTGAAGCGATACTGAATTAAACTGTGTCAGAACCGCGATGCGGAAAATATCGGAATTGATGCAGTTGCTGATGGGAATATCAATCAGGCGGTACTTCCCAGCGATTGGCACTGCTGGTTTGGAACGTTCAGAGGTCAGCGGATAAAGACGTTTGCCCTGTCCTCCGCCGAGAATGACGCCGAGTATCTCGCTGGTCTTAGGCATAATGGTTATCCTTTCTTAGATATGAAATTGTGTCAGGAAAATTCCCCTGAAATAAACCAATTCAAACAGCAGGTTCTGGTGAGTTTACCTGTTTGAATCAATTTTACCCTGAAATTCGGCCACAGCGCGCATGAGGTCCCGCGCGGACTGCAGCGTTCCCGGGCTGACGGAGCCAATCATACCAGCCAGTTCCTGTTGGCGGGCGCTGGCATCCAGCTCGAGCACATGGGTGAGCGTGCGTCCGCCTTCTTCCTGCTTGGAGACGCGCAAATGCTGGTCTCCGTAGGCGGCCAGCTGCGGAAGGTGCGTGACGCACATCACCTGATGTTTGCGACCGAGCTGCCAGAGCATCTGTCCCACAATCACCCCGACGCGGCCGCCAATGCCCTGGTCAATTTCATCAAACACAAGCGTCGGGATTTGGTCCGCTTCAGCCAGAACGTGCTTAAGCGCCAGCATCAGGCGCGAGGTTTCGCCGCCGGAGGCAATTTTGACCAGGGGCTTAAGCCCTTCGCCCGGGTTGGTCTCAATCAGAAACTCCACCCGGTCAGCGCCGGTGCCGTCGAAGGCCACGCGCTGCCCTTCCAGCGCCAGGCCGTCAGGGTCCGGCACAAGGGCAAAATTCACCTGGAAGCGGGCGTTTTTCATCTGCAAGCTGCGCAGCTGGGTTTCGATGCCGCTTTCAAGTTTTTTTGCAGCGCCGCGCCTTTCGCGACTGAGAATTCCAGCGACCGCGGCGAGCTCTTCCTTAATCCGGTTTATTTTTTGCTCCACTTCGGCTATCTGCTTATCTACGTTTTCCACTTTAGTCAACTCGTTTTTAGCGTTCTGCAGATATGCCCGCACGCTCTCCAGGCTGCCGCCGTACTTGCGTTTGAGGAAATTAATCGTGTTCAGCCGCTCTTCTATTTGATCCAGCCGGGCAGGATTAAATTCAATGTTTTCCAGGTAGCCGCGCAGCTCATAGGCGATTTCGGAAATCGTGTTAAGCGCCTGGTCCGCCCTTTCGCTCATGCCTGTCATCTGCGGATCAATGCGAGCCAGTTCGTTCAGGGCGTGCTGCGCCTGCCCCAGCAGGTCCGTCACCGGCGGAGCTTCGCCGCCTTCGTCGAGAGCGGAAAGAGCCTGGGTTGACAGGCTGTGCAGGGTTTCCGCGTTTGCCAGCAGCGTGCGTTCCTGGCGCAGTTCCGCTTCCTCATCAGGTTTCAGGCGGGCGGCTTCAATTTCCTGAATCTGATATTTGAGCATATCCGTGCGGTCGTTGGCATACTGCTGCAGGTTCAGCAGCCCATCCAATTCCGCGCGATGAGACAGCCACTGGCGGTAGAGCTTCCCATATTCGTTCAGCGCGTTCTCATGATGCGCAAAGCGGTCCAGCAGCTCCAGGTGGTGGCGCACCTTTAGCAGAGAGAGATGTTCGGATTGTCCGTGAATATCCGCCAGCAGCGAACCAAGCTCGGACTGCAAAGACAGGCTGACGCTTCGCCCGTTCACGCGGGCAACGCTGCGGCCGCCGGCCCGGATTTCGCGCGAGAGCGTTAATTCACCGTTCTCTTCCCACAACCCTTCCGGTTCAAGCAGCGCTTTGGCAGCCTCGGCGGTCGGCGCGTCCAGCTCGAAGCGCGCTTCGATGACAGCTTTGTCGCTGTCGCGGCGGATGTCATTCATATCCACCCGCCCGCCCAGGACGGCATTCAGCGCGTCCAAGATGATGGATTTGCCCGCGCCGGTCTCACCGGTCAGCACCACCAGCCCGCTGCGAAATGTCAGCGTCAGGTCCTGAATAATGGCGAAGTTTTGTATGCGCAGTTCCGCGAGCATGCCTTGCCTCAGCTAAGTTTAATGCCGGTAGTTTGATAGTAGGCGCTGGAGATGAGCAAAAGCGCAAAAATCCCCTGCCACACCAGCGGCAGCAGCCCGCCCACAGCTGTCAGACCGCTGTTCAGATTCAGGAAAGGCAGCAGCCGCATCACAATCAGAGGCAGGCTGCCCAGGATGCTGCCCCAAAGCACCGCTTTGTTCAGCGCTTTGCTGCGGCGCCTGCGGACGACCCAACGCACCACGTTGGCAGTCAGGGTGCCTACGCCCGGCGCGACAAACAAAACCAAAAAGCCGATACGCCCGGCCAGCCAGCTGCCGGCAAACGCGATCGCGGCTGAAATGATGAAAGCCAGCGGCACATCCAGCCCTTTGGTTGTATCGAACACCTTTTGCTGGGCGCGCACGCATTCCTTGCAGCGGTAGCCGGTTGGGGTCAGAACCGCTGTTTCGGGCGTGATGGGCTTGTTGCAGCGGTTGCAGCGCAGCAGAATTTCTTCCTGCGGATTATCAAGAGAGGTAGGTTGCCTGGAGTCAGTCATGATGGTTTTGTTTTAAGGCAGGGTTATCGTACAGCACGGTTGCCAGCCGGCGGTAAAAATAGTTTGGCTCGCCAAAGCGCACCATTTTCAGCGAATGTTGGTTAGCAGTCACGCGCACCGAGTCAGTTTCATTCAGGCGGATGGGGTCAATACCGTCCACGCTGATGACCGCCTCGTGGTCGCAGTGGGCGCGCAGAACCACCGAAGCGCCTTCCGCCAGAACAACCGCACGCTCCAGCGACAGGTGCGGCGCGATGGGCAGAAGCAGCATATTGCGCAGTTCCGGCGGGAGTATCGGCCCGCCGACAGCCAGGGCGTAGGCGGTGGAGCCTGTCGCGGTGGCGACAATCAGGCCGTCCGCGATGTAAGAAGTGAGATACCCTTCATTAAGGTCCACCCGTACTTCAATCGGGCGCACGATGCGGCCGCGTGAAATCACAATTTCGTTGATAACATCCCATTCGCCACAGACGCGCTCTTCCTGGATGAGCTGCGCCAGGAGCATCATGCGCTTTTCAAGGTGGAAATCGCCGGAAAGCAGGTGCGGAAGGGCAGCTTCCCAGGAATTCTCGCTAAGTTCGGAGAGAAAGCCCAATTTTCCCGCCTGAACGCCCAGGAGAGGAATACCCAGCGGCGCGCACAGATGCCCGGCCCTTAAAAGGGTTCCGTCGCCGCCCAGGACGATGACCAGGTCCACACCCGTCAGGTCGGGCGGAGGCGCTGTGCGGCTGGGTTCGGCGATGAAGGTGCGCAGTTCCACGCCCGAATCCGCCAGGCGGCTGCTGATTAATTCGGCCAGCTGCAGTGCTTTTGGCATTTCTGTGTTGGGGAGCAGCACGATGCGCTTTGGGGGAGATAGCGGTGTTGGCATAATGAGTATTATAGTCGGAGTTGCGGTCATTTTCATGTTGGTGCAGAGGATGCTGACGCGCAAACCTTTGAGGTCCTGAACCTCAGCGCTCGTCAGGGCGAGCCTGCAAAGCGAAACCCAAAGGGCGCTTTGTCACCCGGTTAGCAAATCGGGAGATTGCTTCAGAAGCTGACGCATCTTCGCAATGACGGTTAGTTCGTCAGGGCGAGCTTGCGAAGCGATACCCAAAGGGCGCTTTGTCACCCGGTTAGCAAATCGGGAGATTGCTTCAGAAGCTGACGCTTCTTCGCAATGACGGATAGTTCGTCAGGGCAAGCCTGCAATTCGATTGACTTAAGCCGGCAATTTTTTTATACTCTGTTACATAATTCATCATGAAGACGCTGACCAAAACACAACGGCGGGGATCTCTCCGCCCGGGCGGCAGCCGCGCCGGGACGGTTCTGCTCGCGGCAGCGGCAGGTGTTGTCGTCTGGCAGCTGCTTTGGCTGCTGCTTAAGCTCCCCGATTTCATCCTTCCTGCCCCCGCGGTTGTCTGGCAGAAGTTTATCCAGGTCCTCAGCAGCGGCCTGCTTTGGCGCCATCTTTCCTTTACGCTGCTGGAAATCATCCTGGGGCTGTTTTTTGGCAGCCTGAGCGCCGCTGTCATTGGTTACTTTCTCTCCAAGCACCCGCGAGCGGAAAACTTTGCCTCACCATATCTGGTTGCCAGCCAGTCGGTGCCCATCGTGGCCATCGCCCCCCTGCTGGTCATCTGGTTTGGGCCGGGGCTCTTCTCCAAAGTGCTCATTTGTGCGCTGACCGTGTTTTTCCCCGTGCTGGTGAATACTTTGGTGGGGCTGCGTGAGGTGCCGCAGGACCTGCGCGAGCTGATGCGCTCCCTTAAAGCCTCGCCGGGCCAAACCCTGCGTTACCTGGAACTGCCCGCCAGCCTGCCGGTGTTTCTGGGCGGCTTGCGCGTCGGCGCCACGCTCTCTGTGATTGGCGCGATTGTCGGGGAACTGGTCGGCTCGGACCGCGGCCTGGGATTTTTGATTAACGTTGGCAGAGGCCAGTACGATACCGCGCTGGTGTTCGTGGCGGTTCTCACCTTAATGGTGCTGGCGGCTTCGCTTTATGGTTTAATCCTTCTGTTGGAATCGCGTCTGCTCGCGTGGCAAACCTGGCGGCAAAACAAATGAAAACGGAGAACCCCTTGATGAAACGCATAATCCCGGTTTTTATTCTGGCAGCGCTGCTGCTTTCCGCCTGCGCCGGAAGTAAACCACCTCAGAACAGCGAGCTGCGCGAAATCACCCTGAATCTCACCTACATCCCCAATGTGCAGTTTGCGCCGTTTTACGCGGCAATCGAGAACGGCTATTTCAAAGACGCGGGGTTGAACGTCAGGCTCAACTACGGCAACGAAGCCGACCTCATCGCCCTGGTAGGTTCCGGCAATCAGCAGTTCATGATTGCCTCAGGAGAACAGGTGCTGATGGGGCGCGCCCAGGGGCTGCCTGTCGTGACAGTCTACAATTGGTACAAGGAGTTCCCGGTGGGCATCGTCTCGCTGGCAGAAAAAAACATCAAAACTCCGGCTGACTTGAAAGGCAAAACAATTGGCCTGCCGGGCTTGTACGGCGCGAGTTACATCGGGTTTGAGGCTTTCGCACAGACCGAAGGCCTGAAGGACAGCGATTATTCTCTACAGTCCATTGGATACACGCAAGTGGAATCGCTGGTGAGCGGAATTGTGGACGCGGCCGTGATTTACCTGCCGAACGAACCTTCCCAATTGCGCGCCAAAGGCTACGCGATTAACACCATGCGCGTGGCGGACAGCGTGGACCTGATTGGGAATGGGTTGGTAACCAATGAAAAAACCATAAACGAAGAGCCCGAGGTGGTGCGCTCCCTGCTGGGCGCTCTGCTGAAAGGCATTCAATTTACCGCGGAAAAACCGGACAAGGCTTACGAAATTTGCGCCAAATACGTGGATAATCTCGCCAACGCGGACCAGGCCGTGCAAAAACAGGTGCTGGCAGAATCCATCAAGCTTTGGGATGTTTACCCCACAAAAGAAGACCACACTCCCCGCTGGGAAAACATGCAAACCATCTTGCTGAAACTGGGCCTGATGAGCCGGCCGGTAGACCTAAAAGGCGCGTATGACGGCAGCTTCTTACCCTGAAATTGCCCTGGAGGTGCGCGGACTGACCATCAGCTTTGTGGAAAGCGACGGCAGTCTGGACGTTTTGGATGATTTGTCTTTTCAGGTGGAAAAGAATTCCTTTGTGTGCCTGATTGGACCCTCCGGCGGAGGAAAAAGCACGCTTTTGCGCGCCATCGGCGGCCTGCTCGCGCCAACCTCCGGGCAAATTATTTTCCCCCAGCAATCCCACAGCCAAAGCCTGACAGGCATGGTATTCCAGAAACCCAACCTGATGCCGTGGCGCACCTTATTTGATAACATCAGCCTGCCGCTCCAGCTGGCCGGCAAAAATCAGGCGGAAATCCAGCAAAGCACCCGGGAGATGATTGACCTGGTCGGGCTGCGCGGTTTTGAGAACCATTACCCGCACGAGCTATCCGGCGGTATGGCCCAGCGCGTGGCAATCGCCCGTTCCCTGGTGCACGACCCGGAAATTTTGCTGCTGGACGAGCCTTTCGGGCAGCTGGACGCGCTCACGCGCGAACGCATGGGTGAGGAACTGCTGCGCATATGGGGCAGCAAACGCAAAACCATCCTGATGGTCACCCATTCCATCTCCGAAGCGATTTATCTGGCAGACCGTGTGATAGTCCTGACCAGCCGCCCGGCAAAAATCAGCCTGGACCTGCCCGTGCCGTTGGAAAGACCGCGCCGGCAGGAAATGCGCTACTCCCCTGAATTTTCAGAGCTATCGCGCATCCTGCACCAGCAGCTTTCTCATAACGAAGAAAACGCATAATCGGGTGGCCGCGATGAAACTGTCAGTCAATCACTCCCAGGCGCTGCTCGACCTTATTCGCGCGGGTCATGTTCGCGCGGACGCGGTGGAATGGGTGGACAAGCTGCCTTTAAGCCTGATCGTTGAGACCCGGGAGTTTTTCCCGTCTCTGGCGTTTCATTTCCACCCCGGCCGATTTCACCGCACCCAAAGCTGGCTGACGCATCTGCGGGAGTATCTGCAGGCTTGTCCGCAGTCGCCGTATATTTCTGTCCACCTCGCGCCCCTGCCCTGGCTGTGGACCAACGCGTGGATGAGGCACGGCAGGCTGCTGCCTGGTCCGCTGCGGGGCGCTTCCGTTCAGCGCTTCGTTCGAGAGGTGAAATGGCTGCAGGAGCGTTCCAACCTGCCGCTGATATTGGAAAACATGCCCGCGCTGCACCCCACGCGCTTCCTTTTTGAAAGCGACCCAGCTGTCATCCAAAAGGTTTTGGAAGAAACAGGCTGCGGCTTTCTGCTTGACCTTGCCCACGCGCGGATTGCCGCCGAAGCGCGCGATATCAGCCCCGAAGCGTACCTTTCCGCGCTGCCGTTGGAAAGAACCGCCCAAATTCATCTGGCGGGAGTGCGTACTGGCCGCGATGGAAGGCTGTTCGACGCGCACGAACCCCTGACCGACGTGGATTACCGCCTGCTCGAATGGACGCTGGCGCGCGTGCAGCCTGCCTGGCTCACCCTCGAATACTTCCGGGAGGAACCGCGAGCAGTAGCCGACCAGATGAAACGGCTTGAAAGCTATCTGAACCCGACTTAACCGCCTCCCAGCCCGGAACATTTTGGCGCGTTTCCCGGAAAAGCTTGTTATCATTAAGATAATCAAGGATATCCGCTGTGGGACGCACCTCCACACCTCAATCCGAACGCACACCGCATGGGCTGCAGCTTTCAGTCTTTGTGCCTGAGCTGCGCGTCGCCGATGTGGATTTCAATTTGCAGGGTATCCTGCGCTGCCTGGAGCAGCTTGCCGCTGACAGCCCCGCTCCTCGGCTGGCGCTCTTCCCGGAATTGAGCCTGACCGGCTGTACCTGCGGAGACTTATTTTTGCAGCCCTTGCTGGCGGCAAGCGCGCTCCAAGCCCTGCCAGAGATCGCCTCGCGCTGCCGGGACCTGGGAGTCTGGGCCCTGGTCGGGCTGCCGTACAGGCACGTGAACCGCCTGTACAATGCCGCCGCTCTCTTCAGCCCTGTCGGACCGGTCGGGCTTTCGCTTGAGCGGTTTCCGCTTGACCCTGTTTCCGGGTTCCCAAGCCGCTGGTTCAGCGCGGGGAGCGACTTCCCGGACAGGCAGGCCGAAATTCTCGGGCGAATGGTGCCGGCGGCAGCGGATTTAAGCCTGACACTCCCTGAACTCTACCCTCAAAGACTGCAGATTTGCGTGGGGCGGGTTGACCGCTTGATATGCGAAGTGTGCGTAGGTTTGCTGCTTAATCCCTGCGCCCTGCCCGCCCTGTCGCTGGCCGGGCAGTTCCCGGAAACCAGCCAGGTTTTGCGCGGCGGCGGCAAAGCCTATTGGGCCTATGCCTCCTGCGGGCCGTGTGAATCCACCGCTGAAGTGGTTTTCAGCGGCCGCGCGGGAATCGTGCGCGACGGCGAAACACTGGCCCAGGCGCCAACGCTGCAATTCACCACCCAAAGGGCGCACGCGCGGATTGCGCCCCGCAAATACGCCCGAAGGCAAGCGCTGAAAACCGCCGCCGACCAGATACCTTTCGAGCCGCTCAGCCAGACGCCGTTTCTCTCCAGCAGCCAGCCCGACCTTCAGTCTGAAGCGGTGTTTGCCATCCAGACTGCCGGTTTGATTGGCCGGCTTCGCCACACCGGCCTGCGCCGGCTTGTGCTCGGTTTGTCCGGCGGCGCGGATTCCAGCCTGGCGCTGCTGGTTTGCTGGCAGGCCTTCCGCCTGCTGAACCTGGAACCCAGGGACATCCTCGCTGTGAGTATGCCGGGGCCCGGCACCACAAAAGCTTCCTTGCAGCGCCTGCGCGTGCTGGCGGAACTGTGCCAGGTGAGCCTGAAGGTGATACCCATCACAGGCGCGCTCGCAGGCCACCTGCGGGATATTGACCACCCGCCAGACCTCTACGACGTTACTTACGAAAACGCCCAGGCGCGCGAGCGCACGCAAATTTTGCTGGACCTGGCTAACCAAAACAACGCGCTGATGATAGGCACAGGCGACCTTTCGGAGATAGCTCTGGGGTGGTGCACCTTTAACGGCGACCAAACCTCTCATTATCACGTCAACGCCGGCCTGCCCAAGACGCTGGTGCTGCGCGTGCTTGCCTGGGCAGGCGGCGCTCTGCTGGGGGCGGAAGGCGCCGCTGCTGCTGCCAGCGTTTGCGCGGCTTCCATTTCACCGGAGCTTCTGCCGACAGACGCGGATGGAACCAGCCCACAGAGTACGGAGGCTGTCTTGGGGCCTTACCTGCTGCATGATTTCTTCATTTTTCACGCGCTGGCAAACAGACTGCCGCCTCGAGAGGTTTACCGGCTGGCAGTCAGCGCGTTCGCGGGCAGGTATTCTTCAGAGAAAATCCTTAGATGGCTGCGCCTGTTTTACCGCCGCTTCTTCAGCCAGCAATTTAAGCGCTCAGCCGGCCCGGAAGGTCCGCGCGTTGGCGCCGTTTCGCTTTCGGCGCGCAGCGCCTGGATGGTGCCGGCCGACGTCAGCGGCGCGTTATGGCTGCGGGAGCTTGAAGGCTTGGAAACGAACACGGGAGAGAACGAATGAGCAATAACCAACCTCTTTTGCTCGTTTTTGGCAGTTCCGCTGACCCTTTCCATAAGGGTCACAGCGCGTTAGTGGTTGCCGCGGCGCGCGCGCTGACCAGGCGCGGCTGGCAGGTTGAGGAGATAATGCTGCTGCCAGTCTACCGCCACCACAACACCCTGGACGCGGTGAAGAGATCCCTGCCGTTCACATTTGAACACCGCTTCGCAATCTGCCAGCTGGCAGCCGGGGATATCGCCCGCGAACTGGCGGGAACAGTGGAACGCGTTTCCGTCAGCAGGCTGGAGGAAGAAATCGCGTGCGAAAGCCACCGCCCGAATCTGAGCGCGGAAACGTTTGCCCGCCTGCGAGAACAATGCGATCCCAGGCTGCGCCTGGCATTCCTGCTCGGAGCGGACAGCATTTCAGGGGAGGATCCCTCGCTGAACCACTGGTTCAACCTGGAAGAACTTCTGCGCCTGACTGCTCTGGTGATTTGTCCCCGGCAGGGTTTCGCGCCGAACCTCAAGTTCATCGGCAGTCTGGAAGCCAAAGGCGCCCAAATTATCCTCCTTGATGAGGCGCGCGCTCCGGAGATTTCCTCCTCAGAAATTCGCAAGGAACTGGAACAGGGCGCGGAGCCAGAACGCCTGGTGCAGAAAGGCTGGCTGAGCCCGGCAGCTGCCGATTACATCCGCCAAAACCGTTTGGTGGCAATCTGGAAGGAGCTGGATTCGTCCGTGAGCGCGCCAAAGACCGCCCTTCAGGCCGCGGACGCGGCCAGCCTGGAAGCGCGGATTGGCAGGATTCTTTCCGAACATAAATGGACGCTCGCGCTGGCGGAAAGCTGCACAGGCGGCCTGATAAGCCACCGCATCACCAACATTCCAGGCTCTTCGGAGTATTACATCGGCGGGGTTGTAGCCTACGCCTATGCCGCCAAGGTTGCGCTTTTGGGGGTGCGTTGGGAAACCCTGCAGCGTTACGGCGCCGTGAGCAGCGAAACTGTGTTGGAAATGGCGCGCGGCGCCCGGGAGGTGTTTAAGACTGATTTCGCCTTATCCGTTTCCTGCATTGCCGGGCCGGGCGGTGCCACCCCCAACAAACCCGTCGGCACCAGCTGGGTTGGCCTCGCGGCTGTCGGAAAAGAATGGTCCCGTCATTTTTTATTGAGCGGCGACCGCGTTTCCAATAAGGAGACCCTGGCACAAAAGGCGCTGGAAATGCTCCTGGAATTCATCAGCGCGGAGAGCGCTGGCAGAGCGAAAAAATAAGTTAGCGGAGCTGAACCAGAGTGACACCTGCCGCGCCGGCTAAACAAAACGCTCCAGACCCTGAACAGGTGCATATCCCTTCGTTTATGCCCTTCTTCTGGCTGGCCTGCGCGGGAATCTGCGGCGCACTTGCGGCTGACTGGCTGAGACTGCCCTGGCAGTGGTGGGCGGCCTTAACGGGTTTGTGCGCGCTGGGAGTGATTTGGAAGACAAAACGGACTTTCCGCTTGCAGCCGCGCAAAGATATGCCTTTCTCGGCGCTCGCGGCAGGTTTTTGCCTGACCGCTCTGCTGTACCAGCTTTCTCTGCCCTTAAACACCCCAGAATACATCGGTTATTATGTGGAAAAAGGCGAAGTGGAGGTGTTGGGCGTGGTCAGCCAGCCTCCTTCCGCCTGGGAAAGTGGCCAGGAACTGGTGGTGCGCGTACAGACGGTAAAGCCTCTTTCCGCGGACGTTGACGCAGCAGAGGGGGGCAGCGTGCGGGGAAGAATCCTGCTGCGAACCAGCCCGGGCAGCGCGTTTGCGTACGGAGACCGCCTCTCCATTCGCGGAGAACTGAAGGACGCCGGAGAGAGTGCCGCGTTTTCGTACAAAACCTATCTGTTTCACCGCGGCATCACCGCGCTCAGCCAGTACGCCCGCGTGGAACTGCTGGCAAAGGAACAAGGCAGCCCTATTTTCAGCGCCATTTTCCGGCTGCGGGAGCGCTTTTTGCAGGTCGCCCGTCAGATTTTCCCCGAACCTGAAGGAGCCCTGCTGCGCGGGGTGCTGCTGGGCGATGAGAGCGGCATACCTGGCGATTTGGAGCGGGCTTACGCCCTTACAGGCACAGCGCACATCATCGCCATTTCCGGCTTTAATATGGCGGTGCTGGCAGGGCTGATTACCAGACTTTTCACAAAAAAAATGGGCGCGCGGCGGGGCGGCGCGCTTTCTATCCTGACCCTGGGCGTCTACACGATACTGGTCGGGGCTGGGGCTTCTGTGGCGCGGGCGGCGATCATGGGCTCAATGAGCATTCTTGGCGCGTCTATTAACCGGCGCGGCAGCGGACTGAACAGCCTGGGGTTTTGCGTGTTCCTGATGCTGCTTGTTAATCCTCACCTGCCGTGGGATATTGGCTTTCAACTCTCCGCGGCGGCCGCGCTGGGGCTGATACTGTTCAGCGCGCCAATGCAAGCCCGGCTACAGCGCTGGATGGAAGCGCGCCTCGGGCAAAACGCCGCCCGCCGGCTGGGCGCGCTGGCCGGAGATTATATGCTAACCACATTCGCGGCTCAGGCTTTTACCCTCCCATTGATTATTTTCCATTTTCAAGAAGTTTCGCCGCTTTTTCTGATGGCCAACCCGCTGGTGCTGCCAGCCCAACCATTGGTGATGGCAGCAGGCATGCTGGCGCTGGGCGGAGGACTGCTCGCGCCAGGTCTGGGCAAAGCTCTCAGCTGGCTGGCATGGCTTCCGGCCGCGTATACCAACCGCACTGTGCTGTGGCTTGCCGGCCTATTCCCCGGAGCCTGGCGCTTTCCATCGTTTAGTTTTTTCTGGGTTCTGGCTGCCTGGTCTCTGCTTCTGAGTATCGCGCTTCCGAATCAGGCAAAACCAGCCAAAGCGCTCTTACGCCCCGCGGCGCTTGGGATTATCGGCGCCAGCCTGGCTGTGCTTGCCTGGACAGCCGCCGCCCACGCGCCAGACAGGCAGCTGCACGTGCGCGTGTTCAACAGCCCCGAACAGCCTGTGGCGCTTCTGCGCGGCGCGTCCGGTCGGTACCTGCTGATAGGCGGGGCGCTGTCCGCGGCTTCGCTCGCGGAACAGACAGGCACCGCCCTGCCTCCTTTCCAGCGGGAACTGGACGCGCTCATTATACCGGTCTGCGGCAGAGACGCCGTTCAAGGTCTGTTTGGCATAAGCGAGCAGCTGCGAATTGGAGCTGTCTACTGGGCCTGTGACCCAAACCGCCTGCAGACCACCCACCGACTGTATGCCGCGTTTCAGAGCGCTGGTATCCCCCAGCGAAGGCTTCAGCCGGAGGACGCCCTGCTGCTCGACGAAGGCGCGCAGGTCAGCTTTGAGCTTGGAACAGACGCTCTTGCAGCGCTGCGCGTAAAAAGAGGCGGGTTTTCCGCGTTGATTGAATATGAGGCTGCCGTCAGCCGCGAACCGACAAGCCTTTGGGTGGGCTCGTTCGGAACTGAAATGCCCTCGTCCCAGGTTCAGCTGGCTGTTGGCCCGCGTCCGCTTTCGGCTGCCGACCAACAAAGCGAAACCGGCGGGCTAATTCCAGTTTCTGACTGGACTTGGGTGGAAATTGTAACCAACGGTAAAGAAATGCGAATAGTTGCGGTAAAATAATATCAGCCTACTGTAATAAATCATTCTGAATCTTCGACCGATAATCAAAGCCGACGCACCACGCCTGGGATTCCAGGTGCTCATTTGGAAACGGACTCAATATGGCGATGCAAATTACCAATCAGGCGGATTACGCCCTGCGGTCTATGATTTATATTGCCCAAAATGGACGCGACCGCCTGACCCCATCCAACGTTATTGCGGAAGAGATGCAAATCTCCCGCATTTTTCTTTCCAGGATAAATTCTCAATTGGTCAGCGCGGGTTTGATTAAGACCCGCCGCGGAGCGCGGGGCGGCATTATGCTGGCGAAAAGCCCGGCAGAAATCTCAATCTACGACATCGTAACCACGATTGACGGCAAGATTAATCTGATTCAATGTACTGAAGACCCGAATGCCTGCCCGCTTTCGGAAACCTGTCCGTATCGTTTGTTTTGGAAAGAGACTGAAAACCTGCCCATCGCGCAGCTTAAGGGAACCTCTCTTCAGGATATGCTGGATAAGCGCAAGGCGCTGCCGTAGCGCATCATTTTTCCTGGGGCTTGTATGCAATGTCCCTCTCCATATCTGCGCGCACCCGAGCTGAAATATTCCTCTTCACGCTCACCCGCACTGTCATTATTTCCGGCTACCGCATAGGGCATCCGCTTCTTCCGCTCTTCGCGGCTGGAATGGGCACCCAGCTGGCAGGCCCGCACTGTTCTATGTCAGTTTTGAATTCGCGCTGACAGGGCTGATGACGGCAGTCAGCGAAGTGATGCCTTCCGCCCACGCGGCTGTGCTGGCAGTCCTGATGGCTTCGTTTTCCATTGGTAAAATGCTTGGTCCTCATTTCAGCGCTGCTTTGTATCAAATCAGCTTCCGGCTGGTGTGCGCGCCACCGCGCTTTTGAATACGCCAGCGGCAGCTTTGGTGCCGGGCATCCGGATACAGCAGCAAAGCTCAGTCCCAGAGTTCTGACGTTTTTACATCTGCCCTCAGGTTTTCCGGGATTGCGCTTATACTACAGGTAATTCATCAAATTCTGAAGGCGGATTCCATGGATAAATTCATCGTTGTGGCAGGCAATATTGGCGCGGGGAAATCCACCCTGGTTCAGATACTCAGCGAACGGCTGGGCTTTAAACCTTTTTTTGAGCCGGTGAACGACAACCCCTACCTGGAAGATTTTTATCGCAACATGGAAGCCTGGTCGTTTCATTCGCAGCTCTATTTCCTCACCCGCCGACTGCGCATCCACAAGCAGCTGCTGGAAGCGGAAGGCTCCGTGGTGCAGGACCGCTCAGTCTACGAAGACGCGGAGGTATTCGCGCGGAACCTGTACCTGCAAGGAGACATGAGCACCCGGGATTACGGCGTCTACCAGGACCTCTATCGTATTCTGATTGATTTGCTCCCCCCTCCCAATCTGGTGGTCTATTTGCGGACCTCCGTTGACACCCTGCTGGAACGCATCAATACCCGCGGGCGGGGGTTTGAAGCTGGTATTTCCCGCAGTTATTTGGAGCGCCTGAATGTCTTGTATGAGGAGTGGATTAATTCCTTTATCCAATGCCCGGTTCTGATTATCACCAGCGACAACCTGAACCTTGTCTCCAGCAGCGCGCACATCAGCCAGGTTGTGCAGCTGGTGCAGGAACGTCTGATGGGTAAAACAGAAGTCAGTCTTTAGAGAAGTAATAAAACGAATCTTAATGAGCCCTGGCCGGGCTCTTTTTTTTCAGATTAACGTCTGTATTTGTTATTAATTAAGCAGTAATAATCGTAGGGACTGTGGAAAAGTGGAATGTTCCCCCGATTAGCGCGAGCACCCCTGTATATAGGGTGCGCAGTTCCTAAAAAACCCGCATATGCTGGATAAGCCCTCACTATTTGTGTTTTGTTTCCGTGGAGACAAAACTAAACTATTGTGGAAAAAACATGAATGGTGTTGAAAAACGGGCTCTCTCGAGGCGAGTACGTCGGAATTTTCAACAAGATTTCCCGGGATTCATAGAAAATTTGCTCGAGTTATTCACATCTTCGCGGATTTATCCACAATTTTCAGGCACTTATCCACAGGTTTTGGCGTAAAACAGTGGAAAACGTTTTAGAGTCCGTATTCCGCTTTCAAATCCGCCAGGGCGGCTTCCGCGTGGTCCAAAAAGTGGTCCAGCTTTTCAATTTGCTCTTCTTTGACTGCAGGGGCTATCTCAAGTGTCTTCAGGAATTCTTCCCAGGCCTCTTCCTGTGCGATATCTTCAGATAAAAGCTGCGCGGCCTGCCGCCATGTCTCCACCATAGGCCAGAGTGCGGCGTGGGCAGTCCCGCTTTCAACCATCGCGGCGGCGCTGTTGACAAAGTATGCCTTGCGAGCCGGCAAAAGATTGGGCGGGCAGGCGGGATGTTTGCCGGCGGCGGTCAGCGCGTTTTCCCAAACCGGGCGCCAGGAGTTGAATGTGTCGGGAGTAATTGGAACGCGGCTGATAAGCTGCAGCAGTTCGCCGGTAAGTTCCAGTTTTCCCAACGCTTCCGCGCGCGCCGGAAATTCCAGAAGCATGCGCCGGGTGGTGAGCGCGGGGCCGTTCAATACAGCCAGGGCGTTGGCCGCGCTGCCGACAGCCTTGTAATAAAGGTCGGTCCAAAGTCCAAAAGGAAGTTCCTGCGGGTCTTCCAGCTCAAACCAGAGCTGGCGGGCTTTTTCGGCGGCGGCCTGCCCGCGCGCGTAGCGCGTTTCGGGGCTGTTAAAGTTGGCGCTGACGCCGGCCTGGATAAATTCCAGCCAATGGTCGGTATCGTACAGAATCGCGCTGTGGTCGCATAACGCGAATCCCAGCCAGGGATTCAGGCGCAGGCGGCGGTGAAAGGTGTAGAAAGACTGATGGTGATGCTGAATATCCAGCGAGATTTCGTAACTTATGCGCTGCACTTCCCGCTCTGTAGGCGGGTTTTCCTTGTGCACGACCACCAGGTCAATATCTGTGCTGCCGCCAATTAAGGGCTCGTCCGTCAGCACCGAGCCGGTAAGGTATACGGCCTCTATGTCATTGCTCTGGCGCAGTTTCTTTGCCACGTACTCCCGGGCGAATTTAACCAACAAGTCGCGAGTGATATGCACGGTGTCTCCTTGATTCAGCCTTCCAGCGGCAGGCTTTCCTGATACGGCGCGATGCGCAGGGTCTGGCGAATGCGGTTGATGACGTAATTCAGGTCATCCGGACGGGCCACGATATTCAAAGCGTCTGTTTCAATCGGCAGAAGCCGCCCCTCCCAGCGGGGGTCTGCAAAGAAGGCTTCGTAAGCCTGGTTAAGCTGATCGATATAAGCGCGGTCCATCCCGCGCTCGTAGGGGCGGTCTCGGTGGGCGATGCGCTGCATCAGTGTGTCGGTACTGGCGCGCAGATAGACCACCAGGTTTGGCTGCGGAATTTTTTCCGCCAGGGCTTCGTGCACGCGGTGGTACATCGCCAGTTCGTCGCCGGCCAGGTTGATGCCGGCAAAGAGGGCGTCTTTTTCGAAGGTATAGTCAGAGATGATTGTTCTGCCGGCAGCCAATGTCTCCGGGATGACGCGGTGCTGCTGCTGGTAGCGGCTGAGCAAAAAGAAGATTTGGGTTTGAAAGGCGTAACGGCTGCGGTCGCTGTAAAAATCGCTCAGAAAGGGGTTCTCTTCAAAGACCTCCAGGAGCAGGTCAGCCGCAAAAGCGGTATGGACAAAACGGGCAAGCGTGGTTTTTCCGACGCCAATAACACCTTCTATGGCAATGAACATAAACAGCAGCTCCTGAGCGCGTAGTGGTGCTTAAAATATACCATAAGCCCCGCGCCTTGCCGTGAGCGGTGTCATTGCGAGGGAGCGCCAGCGGCTGAAGCAATCTCCCGGGGTGCTAAACGGGAGACCGCTTCGATGTGCTCGTCATGACGGACATAATGCCAGAAGCCAGACCCTTTGCTGCGCTCAGGATGACGGCTTTCCGTCATTGCGAAGGAGCACCGGCGACCGCGGCAGTCTGCTATTAAATGACAGGGAGACAGAGTGCCCTTTGGGTATCGCCTCGATAGGTTAGCGAAGACGGAAAGACCATATCCTTTGCTGCGCTCAGGATTACCATTTAAAAGCAAGGCCCTTCGCAAGGCTCAGGGCTAGAGACGAATTCCCTGAGCGCGGCCCGTGCTCTAATACAGCACCTTCAGCGCTTCATAGACCAAAAAGGCCGGCCAAACGAACGCCTTCAAAAATCCCAGCACTCCCATCCAGAAGGTGGTGGCTGTGCTGATGAAGTAAATGGCCGCGCCGATGAAGCCCAGTCCGTAGATTGCGCTGGACTCGTGGTGTTTGTGCACAACTTTGCATTTGGGTTCAGACTTGGTTTCCATATCGATTTCCATGTTAGTTAATCCTGCCTTTCAAAGAATATTCCTGAACTATACTCTGCTCTATCAATGGATTCCAAAGATAATCTATCTTTCCGCCGGCGCCGCCTCAGGCTGAGTTTCCCAATCCAGCCCACTCTTGATAAAATAAAACTCTAAACTGGAGAGGCTTATGAATATCACGAAGCTTTTTGACCACAAGAAAACCATCTTTTCCCTGGAAATCTTTCCACCGAAAAAAGACACATCTTACAATACCATCTATAACACGCTGCTGCGGCTGCGCGGTATTCCAGCTGATTTCATCAGCGTCACCTACGGCGCGGGCGGCAGCGCGGCGCAGCGCGAGAAAACCATCGAGATTGCCTCGCTCATCCTCTCCACATACCATGTGGAACCGGTCGCGCACCTAACCTGCGTGAATCTGGACCGCTCAGAAGCGCTGGAAACGCTCGAAAAACTGAAAGCAAATCAGGTGCAGAACATCATGGTGCTGCGCGGCGATATTTCCGCGGAGGTGCCTCCCAAAGAGGATTTCAAGCACGCGAGCGACCTGGCAGCCTTCATCAAACAATATGACGCGAATTTCAACCTGCTGGGCGCCTGCTACCCCGAATGCCACTACCAGTGCGAATCGCTGGAAAAAGACATCGAGAATCTGAAAATCAAAATTGATAACGGCGTCGGGCACCTGATTACCCAGTTGTTCTTCGACAACGAAAAGTTTTACCATTTCCGGGATATGGCAGAACGCGCCGGCATTCGCGTTCCTATTGAAGCCGGCATCATGCCCATCACCAATATCCGCCAGATTGAGCGCACGGTGGCCCTGAGCGGCGCCAGTGTGCCCGCCAGGCTTTCGCGCATCTTCAGCCGCTACGGCGAAAATCCCAAAGCGCTGTTCGATGCCGGCATCTACTACGCCACCGAACAGATTATGGACCTGATTGACCACGACGTGCGCGGCATTCACCTGTATACGATGAATAACGTTGAGACCGCCACGCGCGTCAGCGATGCCATCCAGAACATCCTGGAGGCAGAGAACACTCCAAAGAACGCGGCGTAAGCGGCTTCCGGAAAATACAAGGCGCTCCAAACGGTGAGCGCCTTGCGCGTTTAATATGACTTCCTCCTGGCTCTAAATCGGGAGGTTAGCGGTTCTCATAAACTGCCCCAGGCTGGCTGCAAAAACTTCACAAGCGCAGCCTTGCCCGAAGCTTTACTTGGATAGCTGGGGCAAAAAGAGTTCCCTGTGGATTCTGAAGGATTCAATCGCGCCCAGGTCGCAGCGCGGGGTGTAACCCTGGGCCGAGCCGCCGGCGTAAGGACGCGGGTTTTCCTGCAGTTGGTCGGAGGCCAGCAGGGTGTTGCTATAGTCCCGACAGCCAGCGGGGTTGCCGCTATCCACCACCGGACCAAACAAGACCGGATGATAGTAATTGTGGTTATCCACGTACAGCGTGAGAGGTCCCAGCTGCGGGTCCAGAGTGTGGCCGGCCGTGCCGTACTGCATCCCGGCCATATCGCCGCTCAAGTCGCAGAACGCGCCGGCATTCCCGATGAGGTTGTAACCGGCCGAGACAAAATCCCCATAACAATCGGAGACCACAATCTCATACACAGCCGCTTTCAGGTCGTGGTTTTTGGCAACGATGGAATTTTTGGCCTGGATTTGGCTGCTGCCGCTCGCGTAGAAGCCGCCCCCCATGGCCAGGGTGCCGTCTGTCAGGTCCGCATCCGCGGTGTTATCCACCACGGTGACGTTTGCCAGGCGGGCAATTGAGGCATTTGTGGTGTGCAGGCCGCCCCCGTCCTCATCCGCCGTATTTCCGCTGATGGTAGAGTTTACGATTGTGAGGGTCTGGTCGTTCAGCGCAATCCCTCCCCCTTTGGCGCCGGCGGTGTTGTTGACAATCGAGGAGTTGGTCACTGCCGTACTTTTCCAGACGTACATGCCTCCGCCGTATCCGTCTGCGTGGTTGTCTTTAATCAGAGTCAGGTCGATGGTCACCGAATCGCCTGAAAGGTTGAGTCCTCCGCCGTAATTTGCCGTGTTCCCATAAATCTTGGTCTGGCTGAGCGTTAATGAGCCAAACGAAATCGCCAGCGCTCCGCCGCCCCTGCCGGCGCTGTTGCCAAAAATCTCACTCCAAGAAATGCTGTACGTGCCGCCGCGCAGGTCAAAAGCACCGCCGTCGCCGTAATCGCTGTTATCGGCGCTGTTGCTGAAAATCACGCTGTTGGTCACGCTCATGCTGTTGTTTACGCCGGTGCTGCAGACCGCGCCGCCGTAGGAGCTTTGGGCAGCGTTGCCAGACACTGTGCTGCTGCTGATGGACAGACTGCCGTAGTTGCTGACTGCCCCGCAGGCGTCTGAGAAGTTGTTGGTAATGTAGCTGGAAGATATCTGCAGCGCGCAGGAGCTGCAGGAATTTGTTATGGCCGGTCCCAGCTCGGCGGATGAATTGCCGCAGTTGGTAACCCTGACCTCAGAGAGCGCGACCGTTTTGTTTGCTTGGGTGCTCGCGATAGCAATCGCCTGTGAGAAGTTGCGGATTTCAAGGCTGTTGATAGTCACATTTGCTTTGATTTGGAAAGCCGGCTGTCCGCCCGCGTCCCGCCCGTGGATGATGGTGCTGCCCATCCCGGCTCCATTGAGGGTCACGGTTTCGGTGGGTTCCAGGCGTCCGGGAAGATAGAAAGTGCCAGCTGGGATGCTGATGATATCTGCGCCGGCATACGCGTTGGCTTCCTGCATAGCGGCGATGAGGCTGCATAGTCCGCCGCTGTCCGCGCACGTGCCGTTCCCCGGATTGACGTCGGGGTTCATGGTTGTGGTATTGACAGTGAAGGTTGCATGAATATCGCTTTCGGCCTGCACAAGAACAGGCGCCAGAAGCACAGAGCACAACAGGAGCAGGCCAAGTACCAGGCCAGGCACTTTGCGAATGAACATGAGTCCTCCTTTTGGTAGATGAAGGGAGAAGACGGTGTGCTTAAGTAACAATACGCGGAATTGTTGACAAGATTATACACGAATTCACTATCCGGTGTCCCGATTTTGCCCGGCAGCGGGAATTCCGGGCGCAGAATCGGCGGCAGGCAGTCCTGAAAAACGGATGTGAAAAAAGCACCCCGGGCTGAAGACCTCCGGGGCGCTTTGATGGATTGAACCGCTGGAAATTTACAGTGCTTCCAGGCGCTTTACCATGCTGTCGATGATGTCGTACCCGCCCTGCCAGAACTCGGCTTTGGTCACGTCCAGGCCGGCTTCCGCCAGCAGCTGCACCGGCGCGATCGAACCGCCCGCGGAGAGGATGCGCAGGTATTTGGGCTTAAAGCTC
>Ga0208197_1000288_pt1 | contig 68506 bp, 64 predicted proteins | sample AD_JPNNA4_MetaG_FD_184444 | JGI IMG/M metagenome (GOLD analysis project Ga0208197, IMG submission 184444) | Active sludge microbial communities of municipal wastewater-treating anaerobic digesters from Japan - AD_JPNNA4_MetaG (SPAdes) (version 2) | ecosystem: Engineered > Bioreactor > Anaerobic...
GGGAGTCTTACGCTTTGACGGGCTTGCAACAACCATAATACCGGACAAAAGCCCATGCTACCGCTGTATTTTCCCTGAAACAAAAGACAGCAATCCCGTACCAGCCTGCTCAGAAACAGGGGTATTAGGTGCTGTCCCCGGGGTCATGGGTATGATACAGGCAATTGAAGCACTTAAGCATTTGACAGGTGCCGATGGGACCCTGGCCAATAAAATACTCCTGTTTGATGCACTGCATATGGATTTTACCCTGGTGGATATCGGCAAATCGCCTGAGTGTGCGTTGTGCGGGACTGATCCTTCTATCACAACGCTCCAAAATTATGAGTTTGTTTGCAAAGATAAATAGGCCTCAATTATACCAGAAGCTTTTTTATCTCTTCGGTGTCTGCAACTCTGCCCATAACCTTCACTTTCTCATTTACAACAAGTGCAGGTGTTTTCATTACTCCATAGGCCAGTATGTCTTTGTAATTTTCCACTTTCTCGACTTTTGCATCAATACCCAGTTCCTTTACTGCCGCTTTTGCGTTCTCCTCTAGCTTTCTGCAGTTCATACAGCCTGAACCCAATACTTTTATTACCATTTTTTGACCTCCTTAAAATATTTCTATTATATTAAAATAAAGGAAATTGCATTGAACAAATACCCTATTATCAGAATACCGATAGATACTATTGCAACAAATATTACCAAAAGCTTCGGCTTGACAACCTTGCTCAGCAATATCATTGAAGGCAAGGACAACGCTGTAACAGCCATCATGAAGGAAAGAACGGTACCCACTCCCACACCTTTGGCAAACAGCGCTTCTGCAATGGGAATAGTGCCGAATATGTCAGCATACATCGGGACTCCTATAGCAGTTGCCAATAAAACTGCAAATGGATTGTTTTCTCCTATGACATTTTCCACTATGCTTTGAGGAATCCAATTATGGATTGCGGCTCCTATTCCAACGCCAATCAATATATACAGCCAGACTTTTTTAATAATATCCTTTACCTGCTGTTTTGAATAAGAACTCCTTTCATGACGTGTCATTTCTAACATATCCAGGTCGACATTTTCTATATCTCTTACATAGCTCTCAACATATTTTTCCAGTCCCAGCTTGTCAATGACCGTACCACCTGCAACTGCAAGTATCAGTCCGACAACAACATAAGCAATTGCAATCTTGGTTCCAAAGAATGACATCAGTATCAGCATTGAAGCTAAATCAACCAATGGTGATGATATTAAAAACGAGAATGTTACACCCAACGGCAGCCCGGCCGAGGTAAAACCGATAAATATCGGTATACTTGAGCAACTTCAGAAGGGTGTTATAGTACCTAACAATGCTCCTAAAATGTTCCCCTTGATACCTTTGAAGCCGCCAAGCATTTTCTTGGTCTTCTCAGGCGGAAAATAGCTCTGTATATAGGATATTGCAAATATGAGTACAGACAGAAGTATAAATATCTTAATTACATCATATATAAAGAAGTGAATGCTTCCTCCAAGCCTTGTTTCGACGGATAGGCCAAATACCTTCTCCACCAGAGCTTCAACCAGCTCCGACAGCCACGTCATTTTAAGCAGCTGAGCATTTAACCAGCTAAATATCTGAGCAATATAGCTCATTGATCTCACCTCCCCCAATAGAAATACAAATCCCAGCACTGCAAAGGATTTATAGCTTTAGCAGCATTTATTTTCTCCACTTCCGCAGAATAAACTTTTTTTATTATTACCATTGATTTTGTTTTTCTGATTCATCGATTTATAAAACTTCTTCAGGTTTTCCGGAAGTTTGTACTCAGTACTATCATATGCTGTTTCTCCGCCATACACTGCTTTCAGAATACCTTCTATTATCAGGGCTTTTGGCGGTATTGTATACTCTTCTCCATTGTATACCCATACACGACAATCTACATTGTCGCCGCAAAGATCACCGCAGGAATCACACAGCTTCTCCCTGACCTCCATTTGAATATCCCTGCCGTTTACACGGATTGTAGGGGAACTGATGAATTTATGCTTTATTGCCAGTTCTTGGCTGGTAACATTGATTTTGTTAACAACAACCTCAATACCGGATGCCTGCAGTACATTGGAAATATCATTCAAAGCTTCCTCGAGGCTTTTATCTGTACCCTGGCACCATTTGCAGACACTCAAATCAAGGTATAAAAAATCTATAACCACACGCCTGTTGCCAGCCTGCTTTGGTGCTTCTCCACTGCAGCAGCCTGATCCGCATGAGCAGCATCCACCACTCATAACTCCCCTATTATTCATTCAAGACTCCTCCTTAATCTCAAAAAGCTGACGCCCATAGCCCTCAATATTTATGAGCATCTTATTCTTATCCAGGTGTTCTTTCAGAACATCATTATCAATGTATAATACAATATCTCGAACCAAAAATGCAGTAAATTTCTCTAAGTTTTCAGGTTTTCCCATCAATCCAGATGGTTCTTCATAAGCCACTCATCACCCGTGCATAGACAATCTCAAGGTTACGTTCATAGAATCCCCTCTTTGCCTGATATAGTCATATAGCCAGGGAGATACTCCAGCCTTTTTCAGATTACTGTGCATATCAGCTATCACTACTATTCACACCTTTTCTTTCTATTCTTTTTTTTACTTTTGCCAGTCATGGCTGCCTCCCGCAGTGCTTCCTGCACAGGCTGAGATACATGTTGAGCTTCAGTGAACCAATGCCTTGTGCCGTTTGCAATTTTTACCAATGCCAGCATAACCGGAACCTCAACTAGTACCCCTACAACAGTAGCCAATGCCGCACCTGATTCAAGCCCGAACAATGAAATTGCCACTGCAACTGCAAGCTCAAAGAAATTGCTTGCCCCTATCATCCCGGCCGGAGCTGCTATATCATGTTTAAGCTTCCATGCCTTTGCCCAGCCGTATGCCAGGAAGAATATAAGGAAGGTTTGTAATGTCAACGGCACGGCTATAAGTGCTATATGCAGCGGATTATTCAATATGATTTCTCCCTGGAAAGAGAAAATGATTATTAATGTAAGCAATAACCCTATTACGGTGGTATTGTCAAACATCTTTAAAAATACGTTGTTAAAGTAGTCCAAACCTTTGCATTTTATTATATATTTCCTCGAGAAATAGCCCCCTGCCAAAGGTATTACCACAAACAATATAACCGACAGGAATAATGTATCATAAGGGACAGCGACATCACTGACACCAAGCAGAAAAGCCACTATGGGAGTAAAGGCGGCAAGCAGTATCAAATCATTAACTGCTACCTGTACCAGGGTATAAGCAGCATCTCCCTTTGTAAGATGGCTCCATACAAATACCATTGCCGTACAGGGGGCCGCACCCAAAAGTACTGCTCCAGCCAGGTATTCCTTGGCCAATTCAGCAGGAATCAGGGCTTTGAATACTACATAAAAGAAAAATGCAGCAATTGCATACATGGTAAACGGCTTGATAAGCCAATTTGTACCACAGGTAACAATCAGACCTTTTGGCTTTTTTGTTGCACTAACTATACTTGAAAAATCAATCTTAAGCATCATCGGGTATATCATCAGCCATATAAGTATCGCTACCGGTATTGATACATTTGCATATTCAAATTTGCTCAGGGTTTCCGGCACTATCGGCAGTACCTGACCCAGAATTACACCTGCAACTATACATATTGCAACCCACACTGTCAGATACTTGGCAAAAAAATTAAGGGCTTCATTATCCATTTTTATTGACTTTTGTTTATTGTTCATTTATTTTCCTCTCATTTGCATTCACATTCGGGTTTTTCTTTACAGATACAATCATCTGTATTTGTAATAATACTCATAAGAAATAATATAAGCTTATTGCAGTTTGTGCCATTTAATGAATAATAGTTCCACAGCCCTTCTTTTCTGCATTCCACAATACCGCACTCCATCAATACCTTCATATGATGTGAAAGCGTTGGCTGAGTAAGATCAAAATGTTCCAATATCTCACAGGCGCACTTTTCCCCGCAGGATAAAATGTCAACTATTTTAAGTCTGCTTGGATCTGAAAGTGCTTTGATAATTCTTGCATTAGCATTATAATCCTGATTCACTCTATCCCCCCTATATAGATATATATCTATTTATAATATATGATAATACCTCCATACCGTCAATATATATTACATAAATAAACGCCGCATTAATACTTATATTTGCAATCCTCTATATAGAACTAAATGCAATACAAAATAATTTATAGTTTCCTATTGACCTCATCGTAAATTTGCGATACAATACATCGTAGAAAAACGATGTCGGAGGTTAACTACATGAATATATCAAAAATCTGTAATGCTTTGGGAAACGAAGTCAGATACCAGATAGTCAAATCATTGAAAAACAGATCAATAGGCACTTGCTGTAACAGGATTGAATACTATGAAAACGGCATAAGCGTCGGTGATGTTGTAAATGCTACAGGGCTCGCTCAATCAACGGTATCACAGCATATAAAAGTGCTTCTGGATGCCGGAATCATTTACAAGGAGAAAAGGGGACAGTGGACCTGTTTCTTCTTAAACGAAGAAATAATCAATAAATTCATTAAAGAACTATCAGATGATTTGATCCAGACTGAATGCGACTGCAAAAAATAACAGGTAAAAATTTTTTAAATAAACATATCGTAAATTTACGATTAATTTTGGAGGAAGTATAATGCTTAATCTTTTGAAGGAAACCATCGGCTATGTTGCCGGCACATTGCTCCATAATGCTCCGGTCCTTGCCTTCGGCATACTCACAGCTGCAGCTGTGAAAGTGTATGCAGACCCGGAAAAACTAAGAAAAATACTTATGAAAAAAGCCGGTGTATCAATAACCGGAAGTGTCGCCTTCGGCGCATTCACCCCCTTCTGCGCTTGCGGAACCATGGCTGTTATAGTTTCAATGCTGACAGCAGCCCTGCCTTGGGGGCCGATAATGGCATTTCTCACATCATCCCCTTTAATGAGTCCGGATGGATTCATATTTATCTCCGGATTAGTAAGTGTAAAATTCGCCGCAGCACTTACTGCCTCTTCTTTGATTATTGGTATTGGTTCAGGCTATATCACACATTTCATTGAGGAAAATACAAGGCTTTTGGAAGGCCAAGCTAGATTCGCAGAAAGAAAAGAAGCCTCATCCTGTTGTGCTCCAAAGCCTGCAGAAGCATGCAGCTGTTCGCAGCCCAAGGTCATATTTCCTGTTTCTTCCTGCTGCTGCATCAGTACAGCCTCAGAGGCAGTATGTTGTTCGGCCGATAACATATATGAAAAAGCCGGGAGCTTTGCAGAAAAATATAAATTAAAGGAGCTTTTTAAAGTATTCTATGAGGTGGGTATAAAGCAAGTTCTATTATACTTTGCCATATTCGCCGCAATAGGTTTCCTGATAAACAGATTCGTACCGGCAGAAGTAATTACGAAATACCTGGGAACAGGCAACAAATTTGCAGTACCATTCATGGCTCTTGTAGGATTACCCCTATTTGTCAGCGGTTCATCCTCCATTCCCATAATAAATGCTCTTATAGCAGGAGGTGCCAGTCAAGGATCACTTCTGGCCTTCATGATAACAGGTCCCGGTACAAGCGCAGGTGTAATTGCAGGATTAGCCGTGATTATGAAAAAAAGAGCAATAGGATTATATATTGCTTACTTCCTGGTATTTGGAATACTGCTCGGATATTTGTACGATTTTCTCTTAATGCTCGGTATATGAAGAAAGCCGGCATTCTTGCCGGCATTACGGTTGGCGCAGCTTTCACTGTTCAAGCTGCCTGTTATTTTCATCATTTGCTTTATTATGTTCACAGCAGCTTCCATTTTTATGTCCTCTGAACATCATCGGCAGCATTGCAAGCATCATTTTTTTATTTTTCTTCATAAAATCTGCACATTTGCCTGTTATACTATGTTCATGAAATGCTAATACTGATTTTTCCAAGAACACTCCCTGTAAATAAGCCTGAGATCCCCTCCCGGGCTTATTCTCATTTATACCTTAACTTCTTCATAATCATCAAACTGTGCATTATACAGGGATGCGTATACTCCGCCGCTGCTTATAAGCTCCTCATGATTTCCCTTTTCTTCGATTCCATTATCGGTAAGCACCAATATTGTTTTTGCTCTCTTGATTGTGGACAGTCTGTGGGCTATTACAAAAGTGGTTCTGCTGCTGGACAATTCCTCCAGGGATTGCTGTACAATCCTCTCACTTTGATTATCAAGGGATGAGGTCGCTTCATCCAGTATAAGTATAGGAGGGTTTTTCAAAAAAACCCTGGCAATGCTTATTCTCTGCTTCTGCCCTCCGGAAAGCTTTACTCCCCTTTCTCCCACATAAGTATCATAGCCCTTTTCCAGAGTCATAATAAATTCGTGGGCATTCGCCTTCTTTGCTGCCTCTATGGCTTCTTCATCCGAGGCCCCTGGCTTGCCGTATTTTATGTTTTCCATCACAGTCCCCGCAAAAAGGTAAACATCCTGCTGGACAATCCCGATATTTTTTCTCAGGGACTTCAGTTTGATGTTTTTAATATCTATTCCGTCAATTTTTATTGAACCCTCAGTAGCCTCATAAAACCTTGGTATAAGGCTGCAGAGTGTTGATTTTCCTCCCCCTGAGGGCCCCACGAGAGCAACCGTCTCTCCGGGCTCCAGATTCAGATTTATGTCCCTTAATACCTGGCCTCCTTCGCCATACTTGAAGGAGACATTTATAAATTCAACCCTTCCCTCGGCTTTCTCAAGGGTTATGCTGTCCTCACCGTCCTTTATGTCCGGCTCCGTATCCAGTATTTCCAGGAACCTTTCAAATCCTGTCATCCCCTTTTGGAACTGCTCGGTAAAATGGATAAGAGACCTTATGGGCACAAGGAAGGTATTTATATACAGCAGATATGCCACGAGATCCGAGGTTGCTACTTTCCCAAGCTTTATGAAATATGCACCGGCAATAACGGCAAAAATATAAATTATACCGTCAAAAAATTCCACCCCGCTGAAGAAGCGGCCCATGTAATAATAGCTTTCCTGTTTTGTATCGAGAAAGCCCTTGTTCCCTCGGGTGAACTTCTCCTGTTCCTCGCTCTCATTGGAAAAAGACTGTACAACTCTTATTCCGGCAATACTGTCCTCAATCTGTGCATTTATTTCCGCCACCTTCTGTCTGTTCCGCCTGAATACCGAACGCATCTTGTTGTTGTAGAAATATGCAAAGCCCATAAGTAAGGGTACAAAGGCAAAGGTAATCAAGGTAAGCTTCACATCTATACTGAGCAGTATAAGGAAAGCTCCGAGTATTTTTATAATTGAAACGAACACTTCCTCAGGTCCGTGGTGTGCCAATTCGCTTATATCAAACAGGTCGTTGACAATCCTCGACATTATCTGCCCGGTCTTGTTATTGTCATAGAAGGAAAAGGACAGCTTCTGGAGATGTGAAAAAATATCCTCTCTCATGTCATACTCAATTCTGGCGCCCATTATATGGCCCCAAGCTGTAATGAAATACTGGCAGAAGTACTTGAGTATGTGCATTCCGAGCATTAATGCCCCAATCTTCAAAATGATATCAAAAGCCACGCCAATTTCAACACTTATGCCGTGGTCCAGCAGGTATCTTACAAGCACAGGAAACAGCAGATCTATTCCCGCTACCGTAAGTGAACAGAACATATCAAGAAAGAATAAGCCTTTATATGGCTTATAATATGAAATGAATCTCCTCAGCTTATTCATAGGTTAAGACCCCCACATCAAAAAAATAACAGCTGCACTCAGCAAAAAACATCGTTAACAAATATATTATATACATTTGCCGTACGTATTCCAATAAATATTTGTGGGACATGGGGACGTTTCTCCTGTCCCGCTGAAATCGGGACAGGAGAAACGTCCCCGTGTCCCTCTTTATGCGGAATGCTCATTCAACAATAAGGCTATCCGCCTTCTCAAAAATTTCTTCCTGCCTAACTTTCGGAAGCCGGTCAATATAGTTTTTCAGGTATAGCCGCAATGCCATTTCCGCTTCCGATAAATCCACTGCCTGTATATCAGTTTTAAACGGATGCCTTCTTATCAGTGCGGCAATCTCTATATCTCCAAGGATATCAAAAACCGAAGTGATTTCTTCCTCATTGAGCATTGCATCAAATAATAAATCCTCCAAGTCCCCGAAGGATTTTACTTTTTCTTTTATAAGCGCAAGCTTATCGGATGAATGACGGCACATGAGCAATTCGTCAATCAGCTTTCTGTAATCCTCATCATGCATCTTCGCCCCGGACAGAAATCGGATTCCGGGTTTCAAGTCCGGTAAAACCCTCGATATGAAGGTTTTGTCCAGGGTATTCATCCTTACTGCGTGAAGGATATTGGTTATAATTCCCGGCAGGCTTTTTTCTATATATCTTCTTAGCGGAAGGCTGTCAATATTCAGCTCTTCAAGCACCTTTCCGGCTGCCTCGCGGATTTTCAAAGCAAGTGAATGCTCGTTATATCCCGATAGTTCATAATGAAGATGCCTAATCTCTTCTGCTGTAATATCCAGTTTCACAACGCTGCGGTTTGCAAAGGAACACCCCAGTGCTGCGGTCAATACCTGCTCAAAGATACTGATCAGCAAATCCTTGTACTCTTTGTCGTATCCGTAAAGCAGATAATGGATATCCTCTGCTGCAAAATGCCTGCAGAATTCATTTTCGAGAAAAAGATTCTCAAGGTATTTCTGAATAAACTCGATCCCTATCAAATCAGTGACAGGATTGCAAAGCTGATAATCGATGGATGCGGGTGTCTCATGAGCCTCATAATCAGGGTCATATGCCTTGAAGAAGCTTTCAATCCCTTCGTTTATTGTTGAATTATAGGAATAGTTGGGTGTAACCAATTTATTCTTCCGAATCAGGTCAAAAATATGTTTTGCGGAATGAAGCCTGACATTAATCAGCTTTCTTCCCTTCTGATAAATTTCGAAAATACTTGCCTTTTTTAGTTCACTGACTGCGAAGTTAACATCAGGCAGAGACTTCAAATATAGTCCTATTGTGCAGAGGTTGGATTTCATAATGCTTTCAGCCTCCTCCACTCTTATGGAACTGCTTTCGCCGCCGTTGTATATTTCACATTTATATGCCAAAAGTTGAATACATTGCATCTGGATGTTCTCCATGTCAGTGTCGCACAAAAGCCCCTTGGCATAAGCCTCTTTCAGGATTGAAGTAAAATATTGCTCACTGCTTAGCTTATTACTGTCAATGATACGACGCTTTTCAATATTCGCCATCTTCATCCTCCTCATCCGCCATCTGATCCTCCGAATAGTCAGGAGGATATCCGTACCTCAAATTCCGCGCCATATTGGCAAGCTCCCGTCCGGAAAGCAGTTCCAGGGATCCCTGGCATTTGCCGTCAAAGCTGTTTTTCATGAATTTTATAAGATCATCATCGCTCATCAAATCAAGAGTCTCATTTTTATAGTAGTAAAACATTTCCGTAAGCTCATGAATTGTTTCAGCATAGTTGTGCATTGAAATATATGGAGAGTCACAGAATTCCCTGATTATCTTTTGGATGGCGCCGCTCCCGAATTCGATTCTTCCGTTGCTTCTTAGGGCAATATTACGGGTTTCAACCAGCTCGGCAGCTTCAAAGCGGGATAGGACTAATCCGAATTCGGCTGTAAATTCGTTGCATTTTTCAATCTCTGTTATCGCTTGCTTTTCTATCAGCGATGAAGATATGCCCATAATCTCAAATGGCAAAAGCAATCACCCCAATATAAAATTTAATCTAAAAAACTTTCAAAGACCTATTGACATACTGACTGAAATGTGATACTCTATAATAGGTGTATTGTGTGCTGACACAAATTTGCCGTATCTTATAATATACCACTTTAAAGCGTAAAAAGCAATAGATTTACTATTCCGGAGCGATATTTATATTCGCTTTTTTTATTTGTTCATTATAAATAAAACAAAAAACTGAATATAATGCATCGGATTAAACACAAGTAAAACCCTTGCATTATATTCAGCAGCCTTTATTGGTTATGAAAGAGTGTATATGTAAACAGCCGGTACTTATAAACGCAACATGGCTTCCAACTGCCCGAAGCTGTATTGGTTTGGGCCGGCTGGTTTTTTAACCGTTGCTTCTCCTGTTGTCCTTTCTTGTAATTATAACTATTCCGATTATTATCAGTATAATGGGAACCAGATAATTCTTAATATCAAATCTCATATATGCCCTCAACAATGATGAAAGTCCTATTCCTCCAAGGATACCCACCGGTATAAGCAGCCCCTTGTCACGGTTTCCGAAAAGGTACAGCTCAAAAAGCCCAATTGCAATACCTATCAGGAATAACGGCCAAAGATCGGACATAATATGCCACCCGAAGAAAACATTGGCATAGAACAGCGCTCCATACGTAGTCAGTATGCCCCCCGGTACAAGTATGCCGGGATTCTTGTCAATACCCGTAAAAAATGCAAAATGCATATATATTCCGGGAACCAGCAGTGCTAATGGCCATATGTAGTTCCATGAAAAATTCAGATAGCCAAGATTTGACATAAGAAACAATACTCCCAATGCTATTAAAACTGCTCCGATTATTATATTAGAATTTCTATTCATGATATTCCTCCTCAACTGCTCTTCAATAATTACCTTCTAACTAATATACGGAAGCCTCAGGCAAATGTCTGATGGAAATTCATATTTACCTCTGTTATATTAATAATAGTACTATAATTACTATGAGAATCCCTATGAGATGGAGGAACACATGAAGGATGCTTTAAGGAGACAAATACTGCAGGTCAGGAACAAATTATACGCAGAGGAGGTATTATTCCTCAGCGAAAAAATCTTCCAAAATTTAAGCAAAAACAGTTTTTTCAATAATTCAGCCCACATAATGGTATATCTTGATTTTAAGAATGAGGTAAAGACTGATTTTATTATAGATTATTGCCTTGAGAAGAATAAGAAAGTGTATGTTCCTATTTGCATACCGGAGACTCATGAGCTCTGTATTTCAAGGATTACAAGCCTTGAGGAGCTTCAATCGGGCCATTTCGGCATACGGGAGCCAAAATCGGAATACATAAGACTGTCAAACAGCAGCGTTGTGGATCTGGTACTCGTTCCGGGAGTAGCCTTTGACAGTTCCGGAAATAGAATAGGCTTTGGAGGGGGCTATTATGACAGGTTCATGAGGCGTCTTGAGCCGGGGGTCATTAAGGCTGCTCTCGCTTATTCCTTTCAGATTGCGGATACCATTCCTTCAGGCCAATACGACATACCCATGGATTATATAGTAACTGAGAAATGCACTATAAGCTGCACTGCCAGCAACAAACCGAGGTGATATTATGCTGATAGATATTTTCCTGACATTTTTCAAGATAGGCTCCTTTACAATAGGAGGAGGTTATGCAATGCTTCCCATTATTCAAAGGGAAGTTGTCGACAACAAAAAATGGCTTGGCGAGGAAGAATTTCTGGATTCCATTGCAGTAACCAACAGCCTTCCGGGCCCTTTGGCCATAAACTGTGCTACCTTTGTCGGCTACAAAACAGCAGGCTATGCGGGAGCGGCTGCAGCCGCCCTTGGAGCAGTCATGCCCTCCTTCCTGATAATACTTGTAATAGCTGTGTTTTTTACATCTTTCAGGGAAAACCCGATTGTTGAGCATGTATTCTCAGGGATAAGGCCGGCTGTAGTTGCACTTATTGCTTATGCTTTGTTCAAGCTGGTAAAATCAATGGGCATTAATCCGTTTAACATATCCGTCTCCATTGCGGTACTGCTGCTTATTTTACTTTTTAATTTTCACCCTATAGTAACTATAGTAATATGCGGCGCCCTCGGATTTTTCCTTTATAGAAAGGAGGAAAAACAATGACTGCTTTATTGAAGCTTTTTCTGGTCTTCCTGAAAATAGGGGCCTTCAGCTTCGGGGGAGGATATGCAGTGCTTGCCCTGATACAGAAAGAAGTAATCGAGGGCAGCGGTTGGATTTCACCGAAGGACTTTATTGATATAGTTGCCATTGCGGAAATGACTCCGGGGCCGATTGCCGTTAATTCATCAACCTTTGTGGGCTACAAGGTAGGTGCTGTTGCAGGATCAGCCGTTGCCACCCTTGGAGTAGTGCTTATTCCTATAACGATTACACTGATCGTATCGGTTTACTATAATAAATTCAAGCACCTGAAGCAGGTCAATTGGGTCATCAAAGGAATTCGGCCTGCAGTATTGGGGCTTATTGCAGCTGCCTGCATAAAAATAGCATGGGCTTCAATTGTAGATATCAAGGGAATTTTAATCGCTTTATTGACTTTTTTCGGAGTCTGGAAGCTTAAGATAAACCCGATTATTTCTATTCTTGCATCAGGAGTTCTCGGAGTCATACTCTACGGAGTTATTTAGATTTAACATCAAACTGCAGCCAAAAAACCGGAATCATGTGAACATGCTTCCGGTTTTTGTTTTAAACCGCTGTTCTTTTGTCAATAATATATATGCCGTGAAAAAGATTTACCACTATATACTTCATGGAAAGAGGTGATTCAGTGGCTGTCAAAGTAGGCATTCCCCGGGGAATGTATTTTTATAAGTATTATCCATTCATGCAATCCTTCCTTACCGAACTGGGAGCAGAAGTTGTCCCATCTCCCGAAACTACAAAGGAAATACTTGATAAGGGCGTGCTGTACAGCATAGACGATGCATGCCTTCCTGTGAAGGTGCTCCACGGTCATGCATACAGCCTGAGAGATAAGGCGGATTGCATCCTTATACCACGACTTACAAGCGTGTCGAAGGGTGAATATATATGCCCCAAATTCGGAGGCCTTCCGGAAATGGTGAAATACTCAGTCCCGGATCTGCCGCCTGTAATTGATACCGAAATAAATCTTATAAGGAGCAGAAACAGTCTGGTTCAAGGGCTGTTTAAATTAGCTTTTGCACTTAAGTTCAGGAATCCGGTAAAAATAAACAAAAGTATAGATAAAGCATTTAAAGCACATAAAGAGTTCAAAGCAGCGGTACAGGAAGGCAATACTCCGGACTGCATAATAAAAGGCATATCTCCCGTTCCATATAAGGCCAGGGCCAGAATAGGGCTTATCGGGCACCCTTATCTTCTGTACGACAGCTTTGTCAACATGAACCTTATAAGAAAGCTGAGGGAGCGTGGCATAGAAGTAATAACTCCTGACATGATCGATCCTCATATAATAAATGAGCTTTGTCAGGAGCTTTCAAAAAGAATGTTCTGGAGCAGCGGCAAAAGCCTCATCGGAAGCGCATTGTTCATAATGGACAACGGCTCTTTCAACGGAATGCTTGCTCTGACCGCCTTCGGCTGCGGAATAGATTCTCTGGTCGGAGAGTATATCGAAAAGCAGGCACGAAGATATTATAAGAAACCATACATGGTGTTGAATATTGATGAGCATACAGGGGATACCAGCTTCAACACCAGAATAGAAGCTTTTTTTGATTTGTTGGATTGGAGGAGTGCAGATGAGACTTACATACCCGCACATGGGAGAAGCATATATAGCAGTTAAGAGCCTTATGGACGATATAGGGGTGGAAAGCGTCATACCGGCATTCACTACCAGCTCCACCCTGAGGCTTGGCTCTTCCTTATCACCGGAAGCAGTATGCATGCCGTACAAGATAATGCTTGGAAATTACATAAACAGTATCAAGGCCGGAGCTGATACCATTCTTATAACCGGAAGCTGCGGCCCCTGCAGGTTTGGCTATTACGGCCCCCTGCAGAAACAGGCATTATGGGAGGCAGGTTATAAAGATACAGATATGATAATACTTGACCCTCCCAGGGAAGGGTATCAGAAATTTCTTGAAGCATTAAAAAAAGTAGCGGGAAAAAACAGCGGAAGAATCATACCGTCTTTTATCAATGCATACAAAGTATGCTGCGAATTGGACAGTATGAATGAACTGCTTTATTATATCAGGCCGCGAGCCTTCAATAAAGCTGAATTGCGAAGAATCATGCATGAGTTCAAAAACGATGTGATGGCTGTAAAGGGATCAGGCCAAATGCTGGAGTTGATACATGACACCAAAAACCGAATAAGAGGAATTGACATTGACAAAAGCTTCAAACCTTTAAAAATAGGAATTATCGGAGAGATATATACCATAATCGAACCTTTCTCTAATCTCCATGCGGAGGAAAGGCTGGGAGACCTGGGCGTAGAGGTACACCGATCAATGACGGTAAAGGATTGGGCACGCAATAATGTTATACTTCCCGCCACGGGTAGGAAGGGATATAAGCTGGAAAAGAAATTGGCAAAGCCCTACCTGCCTGCTCTTATAGGAGGGCATACCCAGCAGTGCATCGGCCATGCTGTGCATTATGCAAAAACAGGCTATGACGGGCTTGTGCAAATTTATCCCATGACCTGTATGCCGGAAATAGTATCCCGTTCGATTCTTTCACAGGTGGAAAAGGATTATAATATACCTATACTGTACCTTATTGTTGATGAGCAGACAGGAGAAGCAGGCTTCCAGACCCGACTGGAGGCTTTTGTGGACTATGTAAATGCCAGGCACGGGGCACGAGGCATCAGGCACTAGAAACGGTCATCAGTGTCATCGGCATATTCTTCCGGCCTATCCTTAAACTGTGAGGATTCCACCAGTTCGTCCACATGCCTGAGGCTTCTTTTCCAGAGATACAACATATACGGTATAAAAAGCACCAGCAAATACAGTTTCTGAGAAAGCAATATAAAATCATATATCCCATGAAGCAATACGGGAATAATAAGTCCCAGTATGATATACTTTCGTCTGTACTGTGGCTTTGCAAATCTGGCAATGCCCAGGTAATATCCCATTGCCACGGCAAAAAGGGCATGAGCCGGTACGGCAGTCAGGGATCTCACAATTGCCGTACTAAAACCGGTGGAAAGCACATATGCAAGATTTTCGACGGTAGCAAAGCCAAGGGAAATGAACACGGAGTATACTATTCCATCGTACATTTCGTTGAAATCCCTATGTTTCCATATGTATAAGAAAAAGAACAGAAACTTGGAAGATTCCTCCACAAGTCCCGCCACCACAAAAGCAGTATAAACGGCGGCAAGCAGATTGGCCTCCGCTATATCATATACATTCAGGGACAATTCTATAAAAAGTACCGGGACAACAAGCCCTCCCCCCATAAGAAACGCTTTCAGAAGCAGTTTTCTGGGTTCCTTTTCATATTTATCCCTTGTGTAAAAGTAGTACAATAAAGCGGCGGACGGGGCAACGGCGGCAGCCAGCAAAAGCATCAATACTCCTCCTTAGAAGAATAATGCGTCGGGCCTGAAGTTTGCATAACCCTCCGCAAGAGACAGTATAGTATATCGAGGCACACGGGTTATGATTTTGACAGGCCTACTGCAAAGCCTTTGGAAAAGTTCTAACGGTGCCAAAAGGCCCTCCATGACCCGAGACACCTAAGCCGGCCTCCTGCCGGCTTCACGAACTTTTTACCAAAGCCATATCAGAGGCCTGTTGCCAAAATGCATAAAAGTGTGCCCTGCTATACTATACAAGCTCTTGCTTGGTTATGCAATCTAACAATTATGCCGCACTATTCTTTTATTATTTCTTTCTCTATAATTCTGATCTGTTTTTCGCTTAATCCGTATAACCTATATATTTCCCTATCGATTTCATAAGTAACAGCCTTCCTTGCATCCTCATTCTTACAGTTTTTAAGCTTTGATGCCAGTTCCCCTATAGGATTGGCCGCTGACGGCATGGGGATTTTCATTCTAAGAACGGTATTCGGATAATAATCATAAAGCTCTTTGCTGACTTTTTTTGCATAACACTTGAAATAAAATTCCAAGAGCCTTGAATTAAGTACGGCTGCAATATATTCCAAGGTTATCCTTCCCTCATATTCCTTTTTGAGCTTAAGGCTGTATACATCCGCACTGCAGTAATTGCCGGATTCATCAACGGCAAAACGGCTGCTTGGGGATTTGAAAGGATATACAATTTTGGGTGTGTCAAAAACCTCATTGGTCCTGCCCCACTGCAGCTGATACCACTTCCTTATCCCCTTCCTGCATTCCCTTCTGTTCAACAGCTTATTCCGATACCTTGAAATGTAACTTATGGCATTGGGAAAATCCTTTTCTTCCTTGATAAAATCCGAATAGATAAGAAACTTATCAGCAGGCTTGATACCATACTTCTGAATATTGCTGTTCTTAATCCACGGCTTTAACAGCACTTCTTCTATCTTATTCTCTTCTATCTCACTCCTGCTAAGTATGAAAGCCTTGTCGCAGCCGGTGATAATACCCTGGTAACTATCCGCAATCTCCTCCAGACTCAAGCTTCCTCCCGCTTCCGCCATAGAAAACACTTCATATTTTTCAGGGCTAAGAAGCACCCAGCCCTCATCCTTTAATTCTGCCCTATTGACCGTAAAATGCTCAAAGTTGGACGGGACAAACAATTCAGGCTCATTGACCTTTATGCCCTGTCTCCGCTTCAGCACTGAAGTCTCCACATCATGTATCCCCTTCCTTAGGGTGATTATACATGCTGCAACCCCTGCATCGCGGAAAACTTTATCACCATAGAAATCCACCACCTCTGTGACTGTACAATGGCCGGCAATGAATTTCCTCAGCCCGGCTGCCGAGGGCCCTTCCATGAAGTATCTGGAAGTAACGAAGCTCAAGCTTCCTCCATCCTTTAACAGGTCTATGCCCTTTTTTATAAAGCAGTAGGATATATCGGACTTATCCCTGTATATGCCTCCATACAACTGCTGCAGGGCTTGCTTGTATTCTCCGGCTGCCTGCTTATGGCCAATGTATGGGGGGTTCCCTATTATGTAATCATAGCTGCTGTTCCATAACTGGTATTCTTGAGCCGTACTTCCGCTAATAAGGCTGTCGCAGCACACCAGATTCACCTTGGACTCCCTGCCTGCCAGCTTCATCAGCATCTCGGACGCTGCATCCAGGGCTTCCCGGTCGATATCGGCACCCCACAGGTTGTTTTCCAGAATAAAGCTGCCGATTCCTTCCTTTTTCAGTACACCTTCCAGTTCTTTGTTCCTGTCCAGTATAACCTCATAATCGCCCTCGAACTTTCTCTTCAGCACCTCAAAGGCTTTTATTAGGAAAAGTCCTGTACCGCAGGCAGGATCCATAATTCTTATATAAGGATTTGCCGCAAGGTCAACCTCCGACAGAAGCTTTTCGGTAATTCTCTCTACCACCTGAGGAGGAGTATAGAACACTCCCTTGTCCTTTCTGTCCCTACGGTTTTTTTTTGTCTGTATGCTGTTGCTCTTCTGGATTATTGATTCCTTTATGCTCATGTAATCAGTCCTCTTGTATTCTGAGTTTTGCTATAAATACCTTCCCCTGAAGGGGTTCCAGGGTAACATCCAGCATTCCTTCTCTAAGCACTGCAGCCTTGCCGCCTTCAAGAAGGTCATAAATGACTCCCCTGTGCCATTGACTCAAATCCAAGGACAGAGGATACCGGAAGTCCCTGCTTCTGTTTACCAGTACCAGTGCGGTATTGTCCTCACTCTTCCCGCCGAATACATCCCTTCCATTTTCCGTCCTTCTGACATATCCGTATACATCCCCTTCAGAATATATTGGAATCCATCTTCCGGTACTGAATACATCATATTTGTTCCTGATAGAGGTTATGGCCTTATACCATTCCAGCAGTTCACGGTTTTCTCCGCCCCATGGATAGGTTCCCCTGTTTAAAGGATCACTGTACCCTTCCAGCCCTGCTTCATCACCGTAATAAATGCTCGGAACACCCGGAAAAGTCATCTGAATAAGAGTAAGCAGCTTAAGCCTCTCTATTCCTAAAGCTTTCTGGCTTTCCGGCAGTCTGTAGCTTTCTTTTTGAGATTGTGACAATTGCTTTTCCGGAGGCGCTTCCCCCAGTATTGTGAGTATTCTTGGGACGTCATGAGAGCCGATAAGATTCATATTGCAGTAGAAGTTATGCAAAGGGTAGTTCTCATAGATACTCATGAGCACTTCATTTACATATTTCGCATCCTGCTTCCCGGTAAAAAAATCTATCATTATCCCTCTGAAGGGATAATTCATTACAGAGTCCAGTTCCTCTCCCAAAAGATATGCCCTTCTCTTTCCGTAGCTCACCTTGTTGGATGCGTCCTCCCATACTTCCCCCAGGAGCACCGAATCCTTATCTTTCTCTTTCATTGTTTTATTAATCAAACGGATAAACTCATCCGGAAGCTCATCTGCCACATCCAGGCGCCAGCCCTTTGCCCCCAAGTCCATCCAATGCTTGATGACACTGTCCTCACCTGTGATAATAAAGTCAACATACCCCGGATCCATTTCATTGACGTTGGGAAGGCTGTCCACACCCCACCAGCACTCATAGTCATCCCTGGAGCAATTGAAGCGGTACCATGAATAATATGGGGATTCGGTTGACTGATATGCCCCGATGCCGGGATAGCTGCCGTACCTGTTGAAATATATGCTGTCACTGCCGGTATGGCTGAAAACCCCATCCAGAATAACTGAAATCCCAAGCCTGCCTGCCTTTTCGCAAAGATCCCTGAAGGTCTCGCTGCTGCCGAACATAGGGTCGATATTCTTGTAATCGGCGGTGTCATACTTGTGATTGCTGGGTGCTTCAAAAACAGGGTTCAGGTAAATAACAGACACACCAAGCTCCTTCAGGTAATCCAGCTTTTCTATCACTCCCTGAAGATTCCCGCCAAAAAAATCCCACCTGACAATGCTTCCCTTCTCACAGTCCTTTATATAGAAGGGGGTATCATCCCAGTTTGCATAAATAAAGCTGTTTTTCTTAGGGTTCAGCACCTTGCAGTCTTCGCGGCCATTTCTGAACCTATCCACAAATATCTGATACATTATGGCCTTTTTGTACCAATGAGGAGTACTTGCTTCACTTTTATAAACTGTAATCTGATACCGGGGCGGAATTGTGCCGTATATACCTCCAATGCCCCCCAGGTTTCTTTCGTTATTTCCGTAATAATACTTTTTATCCCCTATAGTCAGCTCAAAATAATACCACAAAAGCCCCGGATCCTCAGGTGCTTCAATATTTGCACAATAGTCCTCCCCCTGCCCTTCCGGCGCACTTAAGGCTATCCTCCGTTCAATGCAGCCTTCTGTGCTTACTATGACTTCAGCTGAGCTCACCGGCTGTGAAGCCTTCACAGTAAGGCTGAGGCGAACCGTGCTTTTACATGGAACAGCTCCAAAGGGAAAGCGGTATTTCTCCTCGCGGGAGTTGTGCAGAATCATCATATCCGTCATAGTATCACCCTTTTAACTTCCCATATGCCCGAGGCGTATTCGGATATTGTCCTGTCGCTGGAAAAGATCCCCGAGTGTGCAATATTTGCAATGCTCATCCTCATCCATTCGGATTTATTCCTGTAGAGCTCATCCACCCTTTTGTGGGCTTCTGCATAAGCATTGAAGTCCTTCAGTACGAAGTATTCATCGTTATGCAGAAGAAGATGGTTATAGATATCCAGGAACTCAATGCTGCTCACCGGGAAAAAGCCGTTAATAAGCTGGTCTGTCACAGTCCTGATACGCTGATCGCTGTTGTAAATCTCAACTGCACTATACCCGCCGTTCCTGTAATAGTCCAAAACTTCCTTCTCGGTCATTCCGAATATTATAATGTTTTCATCCCCTACTTCATCCCTTATCTCAATATTTGCCCCGTCCAAAGTAGCAACCGTTATTGCACCGTTCATCATAAGCTTCATATTTCCTGTACCGGAGGCTTCTTTCGTTGTGGTAGAAATCTGTTCGCTTACATCGGCAGCAGGTATTATCTTTTCCGCCAGAGATACCTTGTAGTCCTCCATAAATACAACCTTGAGCTTATTTTCTATACTTTGGTCATTGTTTATCTTGTCGGCAATGGTATTGATAAGCTTGATCTCCTGCTTTGCCAGCTTGTAGCCCGGTGCCGCTTTTGCACCGAATATGAAGGTCCTCGGCATAATATCAAGCCCGGGATTCTCCCTCAGGCAATTGTACAGGTACATTATATGAAGCGCATTCAGCAGCTGGCGCTTATATGCATGCATCCTTTTTATCTGTATGTCAAATATTGAGTTCACATCTATATCTATGGAGTATTCATCCTTGATAATCCTTGCCAGTTCAAGCTTGTTGTTCTGCTTTATCTGTCTTACTCTCTCCTGCACCTCCGGATCATCCTGATACTTCAGGAATCTTATAAGGTCGGTGGGATGCTTTTTCCAGCCTGCTCCAATTTTTTCTGTGAGAAGCTGTGCAAGCTCCGGATTGCATTTTAAGAGCCACCTTCTGTGGGTGATTCCGTTGGTCTTGTTGTTGAACTTATAAGGATAAAAGTGATAAAAGTCCGTAAGCTCCTGTTTTTTCAATATTTCAGTATGAATCTTGGCAACACCGTTGACACTGTGGCTTCCCACTATTGCAAGGTGGGCCATTTTCACATACCCATCCGCCAGTATGGCCATTCTTGATATCTTGTCCCACTGCCCGGTATATCTGTTCCAAAGATCCCTGCAGAACCTCTCATTTATCTCCTCAATAATCATATAAATTCTCGGCAGCATGGGCTTGAACATGTCTATCGGCCATTTTTCCAGGGCTTCCGACAGAATGGTGTGATTGGTATAGGAAATTGTATTGGTAGTAATCTTCCACGCCGTATCCCAATCGACACCCTCCTGATCAATAAGGATCCTCATAAGCTCAGGTATGGCAATGGCCGGATGAGTATCATTAATGTGAATTGCTACCTTCTCATCGAAATCATATATATTGTCATTGCTTCTTTTGTATGTCCTGACAATACTCTGGAGGCCTGCGGATACAAAGAAATACTGCTGTTTGAGCCTTAGTTTCCTGCCCTCGGCGAAGCTGTCATCCGGATACAAAACCTGCGAGATAGATTCTACGGAATACTTGTGCTCTACCGCCTTCATATAATCTCCCTTGCTGAAGGAGGACAAGTCGAAATCCTTCTCAGGATTCTCCGCACTCCAAAGCCTTAGAGTATTGACTGTCTCATTATTATATCCGATTATAGGAGTGTCATAAGGAACGGCAAGTACTGTCTCATAGTCCACATGCTTAAACTCCAGCCTGTTATTCTTATACTCGGGGACAACCTTGCCTCCGAACCTGACTTCTACGGCCTTTCCCGCCTTCCTCATCTCCCAGACATTCCCTTCCTTGAGCCAATTCTCAGGAAGCTCCACCTGGTAGCCGTCAACAATCTTCTGCTGAAAAAGGCCGTACTTGTATCTTATTCCGCAGCCGTGCCCGGGTATCCCAAGAGAAGCCATGGAGTCCAGGAAACAAGCGGCAAGCCTTCCCAAGCCTCCGTTACCCAGGCCTGCGTCAGGCTCGGCAGACTTTATCTCCTTCAGGGTACAGCCCAGCTCTTGAAGCACTTCCTCACACACCTTTTCCAGTCCCATATTCACCAGGTTGTTTCCCAGAAGCTTTCCCATAAGGAATTCAATAGAAAAGTAATATACCTGCTTCACATTCTTTCTGCGGTATTCTTCGTTGGTTCTGACCCAGTCCATTGCTGCATAATCCCTTATAAGGCTTCCGAGAGCTGAATACCTTTCATTGTTGGATGCCTCATTAAAAGTCTTTGCATGCATGGTCATAAGTTTTTTCAAATAATCTTCCTTGAATTTATTCTTATCAACAGCCATATTTGCACCTCATAAATTTACAAATTCAGATAAAAAACAATTATTTCATTCATTATACAATATCTTTATAACATTAACCACGGGTAATAATTGCAGTTTAGTATACATAATATGAAAACGGCATAGCTTTGTTAACTGCATTACCAATCATTCTATGGTATAATCCAAATATAATCATGTTTGTTAGGGGGAATAAAATGAAAAACTTAAGGGATAAATGCAAAATTGCCGTAGTTCAAGCTGCTCCCGTCATGTTTGACAAGGATGCATGTACAGATAAAACAGTAGCCCTGATTCAAAAAGCTGCCGAAGAGCATGCAGAGCTGATTGTATTTCCTGAATTGTTCATTCCCGGATACCCCTACGGAATGACTTTCGGGTTTACTGTCGGGAACCGCAATGCCGACGGGCGCAAGGACTGGAAAATGTATTATGACAATTCCATCATTGTGCCGGGAGAAGAAACCGAACGCATAGGCCGGGCGGCAAAAGAAGCCCATGCTTATGTCAGTATCGGCGTTTCTGAACGCGATACCGTTACAGCTACACTTTATAATACTAACCTGTTTTTCTCACCGGAAGGCGAATTGATTGCTGTTCACAGAAAGCTGAAACCTACCGGAGCGGAACGTGTGGTTTGGGGCGATGCGGACAAGGCGTATTTCCCGGTTGTAGATACCCCCTGGGGCGTAATGGGATCTTTGATTTGTTGGGAGAGTTATATGCCCCTGGCCCGTGTAGCATTATATCAAAAAGGAATCGCTTTGTACATCTCGCCGAATACCAATGATAATGAGGAATGGCAGGCTACCATTCGCCACATTGCAATTGAAGGCCATTGCTACTTCATAAATTGTGATATGTATTTTACAAAAGCAATGTATCCAAAGCATTTGCACTGTCCGGATGAAATTGAAAAACTTCCTGAAATTGTTTGCCGCGGCGGCAGCTGCATTGTTGACCCGTACGGGCATTATGAAACAGAGCCGGTATGGGATAAGGAAGAGATCATATATGCAGAGCTGGATATGCAAAAGGTCCCCGCGAGCCGCATGGAGTTTGATGCCTGCGGACACTATTCAAGGCCGGACGTGCTTGAGCTGAAAGTCTGCGAATGAACAATGCACAGCACATCCCCGCCAAAACTTCGGCAGGGATGTGCTTAAAACTTTTAAGAAGTGTTTTCAGATTACCGTTTTCTTCTCAATTACCTCAGGATTGTCCGTATTTCCTATAATCTGTTTACCCTTTGTAACCCTTACGCTTTTATCCAGTATGGCATTTACAACTCTTGACTCCTCTTCTATCGAACAATTCTGCATGATAATACTGTCTTTTACCACTGCTCCTTTTTTAATCTTCACGCTTCGGAACAGAATACTGTTCTCCACCAGGCCGTCTATAGTGCATCCATTTGCTACAAGTGAATTAATTATCCTCGCATTCTCCTTATATTTTGTAGGAGGCTCATCCTTGACTTTTGTATATATGAGGCCATTCTTAAAAAACAGTTCCCTGGAAATATCCATGTCCAAAAGCTGCATGCTCGTCTTGTAATAACTGTAAGTTGAATTTATACAGGCCAGATAGCCTTCAAATCCGTATCCGAAAATCTTCAGCTTATGCAGGTACTTATACACTGCTTCCCTGAAGTAATCGCAGTAGCCTGTTGAAACACAACTGTTCACTATATCAAGAAACAGTGATTTTTTCATTATGTACATATCCATGGATACATTACATCCATTTTCTTTTCCGAAGTTTATATCAATACGCTCAATCCTTCCGTATTCATCCATTTCAAGTGTGCTGCAGTACTGAAAATCCACAGTGCAATTATCTGCTTTCTTATAGATAATTGTTATATCTGCCCCGGTTTCATTATGATGCTTTATTGCTTCTTGATAATCCACGTTGCATATCATGTTGCTGGGGGTTATTATCACATTGTTTTGCTTGCTGAAATTTATATAGTCCATATGGCATTTGAAGTTCTCGATATCGCCCCTGTAAATACCCAGGTTGTAATAATCATACATGGGATTCATTATGAACAGTCCGTCATTTTTTCTGTCCAAATCCCATGCTTTCCCCGTCCCCAAGTGATCCAAAAGGGATCTGTACTTGTTTTGTGTAAATATGCTGATATTCTGGACTCCGGCATTTACCAGGTTTGAAAGAGCAAAGTCTATCATCCTGTATCTTCCTGCTATCGGTACCGCTGCTAAAGGTCTATGGCCTGTCAATCCTTTTATATTATCCTCTCTCTCATTCAGGTTGATGATTCCCATATAATCCAGCATAGTTTCCCCTCCTTCAGTTTATTCTACCGTATCCTTAGATATATACCGTCCCTTGGGGCATCTGCTCATATTCTCCTACAAGCGTTATGGATCCTGATGTACTGTCACCGATCCTGCATCCGTTATTAATTACTGATTCCAAACCGATTATGGCACGTTCCACTACTACGTTTTCACCAATCATAACCTTGGGCATCACCACAGTATCTACAACTTTTGTGTCCTTACCGATATAGACCCCCGGGAACAGGACGGAATTCCTGACTTCCCCGTGTATGATACAGCCTTCGCCTACCATGGAGCACTTTATGTCAGCTGTTGCTCCCGCAAAATGAGGCGGTCTTATCGCATTAACCGAGTATATCTTCCATTTGGGATCAAAAAGATTGAGCCTGTTATCCTCCTTCAGAAGGTCCATATTAGCTTCCCACAAGCTTTCAATAGTCCCGACATCCTTCCAGTATCCGTCAAAGGGATATGCAAAAAGCCTTATTCCGCTGTTCAGCATCTTGGGTATGATGTTTTTGCCGAAATCATTGCTGGATTCTGGATCTGCTTCATCCTCTACAAGGTATTTTTTCAGGACATTCCAGTTGAATATATATATGCCCATTGAAGCAAGGTTGCTTCTTGCATTTCTTGGTTTCTCATCAAACTCTTCTATCCTGCCGTCAGGCCCGGTATTCATAATCCCGAATCTGCAGGTCTCCTCCCATGGGACTTCAATTACTGCAATTGTTGCTTCCGCCGATTTTTCCTTATGATAGTCCAGCATCATTGAATAATCCATTTTGTAGATGTGGTCTCCCGAGAGTACTACAACATAATCCGGATCATACTCATCCACAAAATTGATATTCTGATATATTGCATTTGCAGTGCCTTTATACCATTCTCCCCCTCTTTCATTCACATAGGGAGGCAGAAGTGTGACTCCGCCTTTCTTTCTATCCAGATCCCAAGGGCTCCCTATCCCTATATATGAATTCAATACAAGGGGCTGATACTGCGTCAATACACCTACAGTGTCAATTCCTGAGTTGGAACAATTACTCAATACAAAATCAATGATCCTGTATTTTCCTCCAAAGTACACAGCGGGCTTTGCAATCTTTTTGGTAAGCAATGTAAGCCTGCTTCCCTGCCCGCCAGCCAGGATCATTGCTATCCATTCCTTTTTCTTCATGCGTACCCCTCCTCTAAATAATATGTCTATCCATATTTATTAAAGCCCCCGATAATTTATTCTAAAAATCAGGCCATTATTTTGCCGCGACGGTTTCCAGCCGGACTGCTTCCGTTTTTCTTTCCTTCTCCGGAATGGCGGCAGGCTTTAAATACAATACTGCCAAAGGCGGTACATTGATTTCGATCATATACTGCCGGTTGTGCCATTCCTTGTTAACAGCAGAAAAAGTTAAGGTATCATTGAAGCCTGAACCGCCGAACTCCGGACGGTCGCTGTTGAATATCTCATAATAGCTGCAGTTGTACGGCACCCCGACTTTATAGCCTTCATATACCGCAGGAGTGAAGTTGCATACAGCAATAACTGTATCTTCCGGCCTTTTCCCCTTGCGCAGGAAGATTATTATGCTTTGCATAGAATTATCCGCATCAATCCATTCAAACCCTTCAAATACATGATCCAGTTCCCAAAGGGCAGGTTCCCTTGCATATACCTGATTAAGCGTTTTTACATAGTGCTGTATCCCCCTGTGCATTTCAAAATCCAGCAGCATCCAATCCAAGGGATGGTCATATCTCCACTCAATAAACTGTCCCAGCTCTCCTCCCATGAAAAGCAGCTTCTTCCCCGGATGTGCAGCCATATATCCAAGAAAAACTCTAAGGTTTGCAAATTTTTGCCAGTAGTCCCCGGGCATTTTATCCAGCAAGGATTTCTTCCCATGGACAACCTCGTCATGGGATAACGGAAGAATATAGTTCTCGGAATATGCATACATAAGGGAGAAGGTGAGAAGGTTGTGGTGCTGCTTTCTGTCTGAAGGATCCGTTTTCATGTATTTAAGCATGTCGTTCATCCAGCCCATATTCCATTTATAGTTGAAGCCCAGTCCGCCAAGATAGGTGGGAGCCGTCACAAGGGGCCATGCGGTAGACTCTTCGGCTATCATCATTACACCGGGGAAATACTCAAAAACAACTTTATTAAGTTTTCTGACAAATTCCACTGCCTCAAGGTTTTCCCTGCCCCCGAAAATATTGGGTATCCATTCTCCCGGCTTTCTGTCGTAATCAAGGTATAGCATGCTTGCAACTGCATCAACTCTCAAGCCGTCAATATGATACATGTCGAACCAGAAAACCGCATTGGATATTAAGAAGCTCTGCACTTCAGGCTTCCCAAGATCAAAATTGCAGGTCCCCCATCCGTAATTTTCGCCTTTTCTGGGATCTTCGTACTCATAAAGGGTTGTACCGTCAAAAAGCCTCAGGCCATGATCATCCTTGCAGAAATGTCCGGGTACCCAGTCCAGTATCACTCCGATGCCCTCCTGATGGCATTTGTCTACAAAGTACATGAAATCATGAGGCGAGCCATACCTGCTGTTGACTGAGTAGTATCCCGTGGACTGATACCCCCATGAGCCGTCAAAAGGATACTCTGAAAGGGGCATCATCTCAATATGAGAAAAGCCCATATTCTTTACATAGTCCACCAGTTCTTCCGCCAGCTCCCTATAGGAATAATACCTTCCATCGGGTTTTTGCCTCCATGAGCCTGCATGTACCTCGTAAATGTTTACAGGGCTTTCAAAAATATTTGTTCTTTTTCTGTGCTCCATCCAATTGCCGTCATTCCATCTATAGCCTCCAAGGGAAACCAGCTTTGATGCAGTACCCGGCCGAAGCTCTGAATAAAATGCAAATGGGTCTGATTTTACAAGAACTCTCCCATCCCTGGTGTGTATCTCATATTTGTACATATCCCACTCTCTTAAGCCGGGAATAAATACTGACCATATTCCGGAATCATCGTCCTTTGACATGGGATCGGCACTGCCTCTCCAATTATTAAAATCCCCTATCAGATGCACGGCATCGGCATTTGGAGCCCATACAAGAAATAGGGCTCCATCCGTACCGTTAATATTGGTGAAATGTGCGCCCAAAAAACCATAACACCTATAATGGTTCCCCTCTCTGAAAAGGTAAGCATCATATGAACTGCTGGGTTGTCCGTCCATAAGCTTCTCCTCCCGGGCTTATTCATCTATTACAATACCGCGCGATTATTTCGGTGCTGCCGAAAACGCGCATGGCACAATCATAAATCCTTGCGGATTTATGATATATTAATTCGACTCATATTATATATTTCCTGCTAATACTGAATTTGACATATTAGATAATTGTCGCTGGAAAAATTTGCTTTTCACAGGTACATAACTGTAGTATAATAAAATTAATGAGACAGGCTGAATGCTAACCCGTAAGCCTTTTGAGAGGAGATATCCAATTGAAAAAATCTGCTTACAGAAGAATAGCTTTAGCTATGCTGACTCTTATCATACTTTTTACGACGATTATTCCGTCTTATGCCGAGACATATGTATACAAAAAGGGAGATTCTTCGGCGGAAATTGCAGAGATTCAGGCTGCACTTAAGAAGCTCGGCTTTTTTAGCGAAGTCTGCACAGGCTACTTTGGAGAAGTTACCCAAGGTGCAGTATTGAAATTTCAAGAAAAATATAACTTGGATACTGACGGAATAATAGGCCCCATTACCATCGGAAAGCTTAATGAGCTGACGGGAGGGCATATTACAATCCCGAGCCGTTCCTCCTCAACCAAGAAAGATACTGAAAAGGTCAATGTCCGGTACAAAATAAAAAAAGGGGATACCATATGGGATATTGCCGGCGATTATAATGTATCCGTAGAATCCATCCTTGATTATAACGGACTTGATGAAAAAAGCATACTTACCATCGGTGATGAAATTATCATTCCCAATGTTGTAAAAGTAGTAAAGCCTGCCCCTGTGCAAACAGTATCTCCGCCCTCCGAGCAGGACAGCTCGGAGCTTGGCAATATATACGAGCATAACAAGAATATATATGTTGTAAAGGAAGGAGATACAATAGAATCCATAGCAGAGGATTATGGTGTAACTGCAGAGTCAATAAAGAATGAAAACAATTTCAATAATGATACAATTATTCAGATTGGACAGGAAATAAAAATTCCTGAATTCACTGATCAAGATATTGAAGAAGATACTACGGAAGATCCCGATGCTTCAGGCACAAAAGGTGAATATCTTGATTGGTTCGAAGATGTTCAGTACATATACGAAAAGGGTGACAAAGCCACAGTAACCGATGTAGAAACAGGCAAATCCTTTAATGTCAGGAGGCTGTACGGCAGAAACCACGCCGATACAGAACCTCTAACCTCTGAGGATACAAAAATCATGAAGAGCATTTACGGAGGAAGCTGGAGTTGGGACAGAAGACCTATAATTTTAACTATAGAGGATAATGAGAGTGTTCTGAGAAAAATTGCAGCCTCCATGAACGGAATGCCCCATGGGGGAGAAGATATAACCGATAATGGCATGAAAGGGCACTTCTGCATACACTTCAGGAACAGCAGGACTCACAGCGGAAGCAGATCAGATCCGGGGCACCAGCAAGCGGTCAAGATGGCAGCAGGGTTAAAATAGGACATGGCTCTTAGGTTACAAAAGACGGGTACCACAGAATTCACGGATGTACTTATTTCCTCCGCCGTGTTTTCAGTGGATTCCTGTTTTTTTGTTGCACGCTGTTTTTCCCGCAGCCCAAATCCGGCTTCCGGCGTCTGAATAATGTTTTTCAAAATATATTTACTTTTTTCAATTTAGTGCTATAATTAAATTGTATAATATATTTATTAATATTTATTATCAATATCTTTTGTACTTTATTTATCAAAACTGCCATATTTTTCCTAATTAATATTGACAAAAACATATTATTACATTATGATTTTTGTATGCCGTGTTATGATAAAAATTTGTCATAATCGAAATAGCTGTAATGTATGCATTCTGCTGCAGTTTTCAGTTCATTCAGATAGTATAGCGTAACAATATGGATTATTAACTCCTTTTTGATAAAAAATATTTTCGCTGGAGGAATGAATATGATTGATTTAATTAAATTTTTAAAGGAAAAGGGCTATAAAGTTACTCCCCAGCGTATAGCCGTTTACGACATACTGAAGAATACAAAGGAACATCCAAGTGTTGATATGCTGTATAGCAAGCTGCAGCCGGTTTATCCCACAATGAGCCTGGCAACGGTATATAAATCCCTTGAGGTATTCAAGGAACTTGGGTTGGTTCAAGAGCTCAATGTAGGGGAAGATAAATTCCGGTATGACGCAAATGTTAATCAGCATCCTCACATTACTTGCATAAATTGTGGAAAAGTTGAAGATGTATACGATGAAATGCTTTTTGACCTTGCGGATCAAGTGCAAAAAAAGACAGGTTACCAGCTTACCAATCAACAGCTTTATTTCTTCGGTTATTGTCCCAGCTGCAAACTCAATCATTAAACAGTTTTCCAGATACGAGACACGCGGAGACACGGGGACGTCCCCGTGTCTCATTCTTTTTTCACTGTATTAACATAGATTCATTAAGAGCATTTCTTACTGCCTTTATTACTTTGCTCAACACATAGGAGACAGTACCCGTATCACTTGCAGCTGTTACATCCTGTTTCTTTATTATTGTATAGATCACGTCGGAAATCTCATCTTTGATGTTGGGATTGTTGCTTATGTAGTCGGGAGGCATTTCAATAAGCTTTATGTCCTTTATTTTTGAGTTCTTAATTGTTACCTCCGCCTTGACATCCCCGGATTCCGTTTTTTCCACACCCACATATACCCCATCATTGTATTTCAAATATGTATAGCCTGAAGCAGCAAGCCCCGCTTCATTACTTCTTAATGTAAACAATAAGACCAAGCCAACAACCAGAACAATAAACAATACAGCATAAATTATGAGATTTTTCTTGGTTAATAAAATAATTCTCGGTTTGATAAATATCCCTCCCATCTTAGTCAATTACTTTTAGTCGGTTATATTTCTTTATATAAAGTTATTACGGAAGGGGTAAATATATGCAACCTTTTAAAAAAAAGGTGCCTCACGACACACTTTTTTGCTATGGTATCGGCAATCCTACAAGGGATTGTTATTGACAGAATTAGTCCACTTGCCGCACCTGTCCCCCCACATTGCCACAACCTTGCTGTCCATTTCAACTTTAATTACTTCACAGCAATTGTCACAGCCGGAGCATTCAAAGCTTGCAGGCACAAAATCAATGTCATCGGCTTCAAATCCTCTGAACCCAGTTGTTTTGCCGCTCCTTAATATATATTCCCTGGCAAGTATTGCCGCACCTATTGCCCCCATTACGTTGTAATGCTCGGGAACAACAACCTGATGGCCTATCACCTTTTCAAAGGCTGTTTTTATGCCCTTGTTTGCAGCTACTCCTCCCTGAAATACAAAAGGCGGTTCAAGCTTTTTTCCTCTTCCGAGATTGTTAATATAATTCCTCACAAGAGCTTCACACAATCCGTTGATAATATCAGCTTTTGAGAAGCCATACTGCTGCTTGGCGATCATATCGGATTCAGCAAACACAGTACACCTTCCGGCAATCCTGACGTTTCTTTCAGCTCTCAAGGCAAGATCTCCGAACTCTTCAATCCTCACCTTCAGCCTTTCGGCCTGATGCTCCAGGAATGAACCTGTGCCTGCAGCGCACACTGTGTTCATTGCAAAATCAACTACCATTCCATTCTTGAGCATTATGATTTTGGAATCCTGTCCGCCGATTTCAAATATAGTCCTTGCGTCGGGAAAATATGCAATGGCAGCAGTTGCATGAGCAGTTATTTCATTTTTTATTACATCGGCTCCCACCATTATGCCGCTAAGCTGCCTGCCGCTGCCCGTAACACCTGCGCCTAACACCTTTGAGCTGCTGCCCAGCTCTGCTTTAAGGATTCTCAGTCCCTCCTTCACTGATTCGAGAGGCTGGCCGTTTGTCCTGATGTATTGCTTTGATAATACATTGAAGCTGTCGTCCACTGCTATCACATTTGTACTCACAGATCCTACGTCTATGCCTATGTAGAACTTCATCATTTACCTCCGATTCTGCTTAAACAAGTTCTCAACTTCAATTGTTCCCTATAAGCTATTTATGTAATCAAAAAATATCATAGCTTTTTATGTTTTCATTTAAAAAAATATTATATAATTGTAGTTAATACTAAAATCTACAAAATTCGACATTCAAAAAGGAGTAGTATATATGTCAGAAAAAACAGCATTTATTGATTTCAACAGTTTTATAAACTCCATTTCATTATCCCTGGATTTGGCAGAGGGGGCTGCCTTTAAGGATAAAAGCAAGAAGATAAATTTTAATGTTCCCATACCAAGATTCAGCGTATATAACCACAACTTCGCCAGCCACTCAAAACGCACAGCCCTTGCATCACTTTGCATTGCTGAGGAGCTTAATTATGACGAGGAGAGACTTAAGAATCTTTATATCGCCTCCAGTATGCATGATATCGGTGCGGTTGAAGCTTTTGCCGAAGCTCACGGAGACAGCAGCTTCATATATGAGCATTCCGAATTCGGTTCCAATATTATAAGAAAACTGCCTCTGGATAAATGTATTTCAAGGATAATAAAATTTCACCACGAAAGCTGGGATGGCTCAGGCCCCAACGGACTTGCAGGAAGTGACATCCCTGAGGAAGCCCAGATAATACATATTGCTGATATGTTTGAACTTATTTACAATGATGAACAGCCGCACTGGATGCAGAAGGATTATATAATTGACTGGATTCAGTCCAAAAAAGGAAAAATGTTCAGCGGACATATTACGGATGCATTTATGGAAGCATGCAAAAATGAAAGGTTCTGGCTCGATATGGAGAATATTAATACAAATCCGGTTATCTTAACCCGCAAACATCCCCCTATCAAGGCATCGATATCTCTCAATACAATAAAAAATATTGCCGTTGTCTTTGCAGCAATAATAGATAAGAAAAGCACCTTTACCCATGAGCATTCAGTAGGTTTATCCAATCATGCCGCAATGTTCTGCAGGTATTACAATTTCGACAAGGAATCTACAATGAAAATGAAAATTGCGGCCTTGCTTCATGATATAGGAAAGCTTGCCATCCCCAACAACATTTTGGACAAGCCCGGGAACCTAAGTGCAAGTGAATACTCTATAATCAAATCCCATACTTACTATACAAAACTCATTCTGGGCAATATATCAGGCATGGAAGAGATTACTCCCTGGGCAGCCAACCACCATGAGACCCTAAGGGGTACAGGCTATCCGGAAGGTATTGGTGCAGAAAGGCTATGCCAAAAATCAAGAATTATGGCTGTATGCGATGTATATCAGGCTTTGACGGAAGACAGGCCTTACAGGAACGGAATGAAAAAAGAAAAAGCCCTTGGAATAATTGATTCAATGGTTAAAATCGGAAATCTTGATGCAGATATAGTAAAGGACTTAAAGGAGATTATTTAGCACTGTCTTTAATCTCCTCCATTACATTTCCTATTATGGATATTCCTTCCGCGATTTGTCCGAGGCCCGCAGCGGCAAAGCTTATCCTTATGTGCTTCTCTCCGGCCTCTCCCTTTATGAATACGGTGCCCGGTGTAAAGATCACCTTCCTGTCTCTGCACCTTTCATAAAGTTCAACGGATGATACCTTCTCCGGAAGCTTTACCCACAGATTCAATCCTCCATAAGGCTGGGTAAAGCTTGCCCCCCTAAGATGCTTTCTTGCAGATCTTACTGCTTCAAAATACCTCAGACTGTATTCCCGCTTCATATATTCCAAATGCTTGCTCCATATGCCGCTTCTGAAGTACAAATCAAGGACCCTTTGCATTAATCCTGAAGTATATATGTCTGTTATATGCTTGATGCCCATAACATTTTCCTTTAAGCCTTCCGGAATTATCAGATACCCCACTCTAAGCCCCGGCATGAATATCTTGGAAAAGCTTTTTATATATATCACCCTGCCTTCCCTGTCAAGTCCCTTAAGAGGCCTTTTCCCCACGTCAAGATAGCTCAGGTCACTCATGTAATCATCTTCAACCACCATAACATCATATTTTTTGCAAAGCAGCAGAAGATATTTTCTTTTCCTTTCAGAATAGGTGTATCCCGTAGGATTCTGAAAGTTCGGCATAACATAGATGAGCTTGGGCTTAATAAGCGCAAGCTTTTTTTCCAGCTCCATCATATCCGGGCCATCCGTCAAAAGAGGTATTTCAACAATCTTTGCCCCCCTTGACTTGAATACGGCTACAGCTCCGTTATATGTCGGGCTCTCAACAAAAACGTAGTCTCCGTTGGTTAAAAGCACCCTGGATACAATGTCTATGCCCTGCTGTGCACCGGAAATAATATGTATATCGGAGGCTTCCGCATCTATCCCATATTCAGTCAGGTATTTTGATATCGACTCCCTTAATGGTTTATACCCCATATTCTCATGATACATGAAAGCTCTTCCTCCGTCCCGTTCCAATACCTCATTCAGCATCCTTCTGAAGTCCCTTATGGGGAATAGCTTTGGGTCCGGGGAAGCTGTTGAAAGATTTATGGTATCCTCATCTGCTCCCATATCCATATCATATTCTATTTCATCCAAAGAGTAGGTGAAATTGCTTTCCAGGTTTATCACGGCCTTCAGCGGCATTACATAGGTTCCGCTTCCCACCTTCTTATAAACCAGCTTGTTATCCTCCAGCAGCTTGTATGCATTGACTATGGTTATACTGTTCACCCCCAGATGCTCCGCGAAGCTTCTGATTGTGGGAAGCTTGCTGTCTTCTGTAAGAATACCCTCAGTTATATATTTTTTCAGCTGCTCATACAACTGTATATAAATCGGACTGCCGCTGCTCTTGTCTATATTTATTTCTATATCCTTAGGAATTATCACTTCGCCCATATCCTCACCTCATTTTGTATCGATACAATTATTGTAGCATATTTATGTGCCTGCATAAAGAATGTGCTTAATTTTTCCGATAATTTATATAAGATCTATACCAAAGCAAAAAAGGATTGCGGCTTTGGCGTAATATCACACGGAGGTGGAAAAATGAAGATCGAGAATTCAAACATCTGTTTAAAGAGCGAGCACTCCTCTGTAACCTTTAAACAGAAACAGGAGAACATGCAGTTCTGGATAGGTGATAATCCTGAAACATCAATGAATAGTCCTCCCGGAATCATCATTGATATCTCAAAAAAAGCCATGGAACTTCATCAGCAAATCAGCAGCAGCAATTCCCAATGCATTGATCTTGATACTGAAGAGGAGCTTGCCGGAGAAGACAAACAAAAGCTTATGCTCATTGAAGCAATGCTTACACATCTTCTGGGCAAGAAATTCAAGTTCAAAATTCCAAAAAAGATCAGAATAGACAATGATATGCCCATTAACCGGGGAGTTCCGGCAAATGGCGGCGTCGGGAACCCAAGAGCCGGATGGGGATTGATCTATGACAGTAAATCCATTCATTATGAAAGTGAAAAAGTGTCCTTCAGTTCAACCGGAATTGTAAGAACTTCAGACGGAAGGGAAATCAAAATAGACCTTCAACTGAATATGAGCAGGGAATTTTACTCCAGTGAAGAAATTCACATAAGAGCAGGGGATGCGTTAAGAAAGGATCCCCTTGTTATAAATTTCGATGCTCCCTCGGCATTACTGTCAGACAACAAATTCAGTTTCGATATTGACTGTGACGGGAGTCCTGACCAGATATCCCGGCTGCTTTCAGGCAGCGGCTTCCTTTCTCTGGATCTGAACAATGACGGGAAAATAAATGACGGAAGCGAGCTTTTCGGCCCTCAAAGCGGCGACGGCTTTGCTGATTTATCACAATATGATCTGGATGAAAACGGATGGATAGATGAAAACGACATGGTTTTCGACAAACTTAGAATATGGACAAAGGACGAATATGGAAATGACATGCTCTTTGCTCTCGGTGAGAAGGGTATAGGCGCAATATACCTTGGCAGCGCAGGAACGGCCTTCAGCTTAAGAGGAGAAGAAAACAAGGAAAACGGAGTCATTCAGAAAACCGGCATTTTCCTTCGTGAGAACGGTACCGCCGGGTCGGTGCAGCATGTGGATTTGGTAGTTTAAAAGGTAAGAAGCACGCTTCTTACCTTTCTGCTTTTTCAACCATCTGTATTTTCGTACCGTCGCTTTTCATCTTAAATAATCTGTTTGAGGCAGAATCAACAATGAAGTACAGCCATCCGTCAGCAATATTTATGAACTTGGAGCTTTCATAGTTCAGAATTGCCTTATCTGTGCCGTCCTTTTTTATCCTGAATATCCTGTTGCCATTATATCCATTGCAATAATATACCCATTCCTCCGATACATTTATGAAGAGGGCTTCTTCCTTCGTAAGCTCCGTTTTCTCAGTTCCGTCAGTCTTTATTTTATAAAGCTTGTTCCCATCAGAGACATTGCTGTAGTATATCCAGTCTTCATCCACATTTATATATGCTGCTGCATCCTCCGACACTCTGACATTTTCCGTTCCGTCAATACTGACCTTATATATCCGCTTTTTATCCTCTCCGTTAGTGTAATATATCCACCCCTCATGCACATTCAAATATGAGGAGAATTTGTCTCCGATGAGTGTTCTTTCTTTGCCGTCAGTCTTGATCTTGTAAATTCGCCTGTTATCGGAAGCATTGCTGTAATAAATCCATTCATCCACAACATTTATAAAGGATGCAGAGTCGTCTGTCAGCTTTGTCCTTTTAGTACCGTCTGTTTTTATTTTATATATGCTGCTGTTTTCAGTTTCTTCAATATTGCTGTAATACACCCAGTCTCCCTGCACATTCAGGAACATTGACCTATCACTGTTTAATTTGGTTTTATCCGATCCGTTTATTCTCATTTTATATATACTTACATCATCATTGCCGTTGCAGTAATATACCCAGCCTTCCTGAAATGCCACAACACCGCCGTTTGTTATGTTTCCCAGGGTATTGCCATACCCCTCTGACGGCATTCCGGCTGTATCTTCAGGGGTTCCCGCATCCCTGCCGAAACAGCCTGAAGCAGTAAATATAATTATAAGCACCAATGCTGAAATCCTGATGAGCTTCTTCATATTTTTTCCCCTCACATATATATTCCCTTCATATATTCTACACAGTTTGTGTTTTCCCTTTAATTGTAACACAATATAAGAATAAGGCGTCGCGAAACATGGGGACGTTTCGCGTGTCTCGCTTTCAGTGGGACAGGAGAAACGTCCCCATGTCTCCCCATGTCTCCAGGAGAAACGTCCCCATGTCTCCAAAGGTTTATGCTGTACTGCAGCTGCAAAAAAAGCTATAATTATATAAAGCATGCAAGGCTAATTCTTTACATATCGGGAATAATAAAGCAATAGGAATTTATTTGCGAGGTGAAGCTATGGGCGTTCCCAGCTTTAAAAGGCTTCCGATGCACATTGGAGTTATTCCCGATGGAAACAGGAGATGGGCCCTGGGGAAGGGCTATGAAAAGCAGGATGGATACTTTTATGGAATAAAACCGGGCTTTGAACTTTACAAGCTATGTATTGAGCTTGGAATAAAAGAGTTAACCCTATATGGCTTTACAGAAGACAATACCAAGAGGCCCTCCATACAGACACAAGCTTTCAGAAAAGCCTGCGTCGATGCTGTAATGGATCTTACAGGGAAGGATGCGGAGCTGTTGGTCGTTGGGAATACCAGCTCCCCCATGTTTCCCCGGGAGCTTCTTCCTTATACTAAAAGAGTAAAGTTCGGACAGGGGCTTATTAAAATCAACTTCCTGGTCAATTATGGATGGAATTGGGATTTGAACCATGCAGGGCATATTGCCTCTGCCGACATTTCAAGAGTGGACCTGATTATCCGATGGGGCGGAAGATGCAGACTCAGTGGTTTTCTGCCTATACAATCAGTGTATGCTGATTTTTATATTGTCGATGACCTATGGCCGGATTTTAAACCGGTGCATCTGTATAAAGCCCTTGAGTGGTATCAGGATCAGGATGTGACCCTTGGAGGATAATAACGGAGGGACGGTATATGAAATACGATATTGAAATCCCCATACCCCAAAAGGTTCAATTTATACTGGATAAGCTGCATGAGCACAATTACCATGCTTTCATCGTAGGAGGCTGCGTAAGGGACAGCATCCTTGGGAAGGTTCCCGGAGACTGGGATATTGCCACTGATGCGTTACCCGGGGAGGTAAAAGAGCTATTTCCAAAAACTGCGGATACGGGAATCAAACACGGCACCGTCACAGTAATAATTGAGAAAAGCCTCTTTGAGGTTACCACTTACCGTATAGACGGGGAATACGCTGATTTCAGGAGACCCAAGGCAGTAACCTTCACTTCCTCCATTGAAGAAGACCTTTCAAGAAGGGATTTCACCATAAATGCCATTGCTTACAGCCCTGAGACCGGAATTGTGGATCCCTTAGGCGGTGTAGCGGATATCGGTAAAAGGATTATAAGGACAGTAGGAGACCCTGAACAAAGGTTCAGTGAAGATGCCCTTCGTATGCTGAGGGCTGTACGCTTCTCCGCACAACTGGGATTTTCTGTTGATGAGAGGACATTGAAAGCTATTGAAACAAACGGCAGTCTGATTGAAAGCATAAGCCCCGAGCGAATAAGAGATGAGCTTACAAAAATACTATTATCCGATAACCCCCTTTGCTTTTCACTGCTGATGGATACAAAACTGATAAAATATACTCTGCCGGAGTTTGAACCCTGCTTTTTAACCAATCAGAACAATCCTTACCATTCATATAATGTAGCTGAGCATACACTGCGCTCAGTAGCCAATATTGAAAAGGACAGGATCCTTAGATGGGCTATGCTGCTGCATGATATAGGGAAGCCCGGCACAAAAACCACAGACAGCAAAGGAGTAGATCATTTTTATAATCACCAGCAGCTGAGTATCAAGCTTTCCGGAACAGCCATGCTGAGGCTGAGATTTGACAAAAAGTCCATGGACAAAATACTTCTGCTGGTGCGATGCCATGATATGCACATAAAGGCTGAACCAAAATCAGTCAGGAAAGCCATGTCCAGAGTTGGAGAGGGTATGTTTGAAAGCCTTCTTAAGGTCATTGAGGCGGATAAAAAGGCTCAAAACCCCGGGCTTCTTAAGGAACGCACCGGGAAATTCATAAAAATATGGGAAATATATAAGGATATCAAGGAAAAAGGACAGTGTACAAGCCTGAAATCTCTTGCCGTAAACGGTGATGACCTTATTGCGTTGGGTATCAAACCCGGAAAGAAAATAAAGGAGCTCCTCAACAGCCTTTTAGAAAAGGTTATTGAAGAGCCTGAGCTTAACCGGAAGGATTTATTGTTACGTTTAATTAGCCAGCATCACGGCACCGAATGATATTGCCAGAGCTACCAGCCACATTACTGCTACTATAATGATGCTCTTCTTTTCAGGAATGCCTGATACTGCAGATATGCCGAATACCATAAGTATTGACTGCCAGATAACAAATGGGTCAAGGTTGTTAAGCAGTATATCTTTAAATGTCGGACTTAATTCCAGGTATAGAAGGTTGCCCGTAAAATACATATAGGCGAACTTTACTACCATACCTAAAACAGATGCCATATATGCCAGGGTATAGACTGCCAGAACCTGTTTGTATTTTATCTCACCCTTGAATGCTCTGATAAATGCCTTATATACAAGTGCAATCAGCAGAATGATGGCGACTGTTGATATTGCGCCGGCAGCTGCAGAAATAAGATTCATCATAGGCGAATTCATAAAAGGAATTGATGCCCTTACTGCTTCAGCCTGTTCAGGCGGCATAGCTGCTGCCTTTTCTTCCATCATTTCAATAAACAGATCCTCGCCAAGAATCTTGGTTCCATAGGTATATAAACCCATCACAAGAGCTATAACGAACAGCTTCAATGCCCAGGCAGGCTTCTCGATGTAATCCCTGAACAGCTCCGTTGGTTTGACAAAAAACAGCTTTAGCTTTCTAAGCATTTAATTACCCCCACAAACAAAATATTGATCCCCTATACGTATTATACAGAATTTGGAACCATAAGTAAATAAGGCCTTAGGCCTTATTCCAATTCATGTATTGTAACTTTTCTTGTGTGCAGAGTATGGCTCCATTCTTTGTTTTTCATCATTATTATTCCTTCAATGGCTATTGGTATCCAGGTAAAGCAATACAATATGTATAACGGATAGAACAGCAGCAGCTTCCAGGACAGCTTCCTGTCATAGTATAAGCATAAAGGTATCAGTATTAATTGTATTATGCCATAGAGCCTGAAGAATTCCGGAGCAATGCTTGATGATAAGATATACAAATCGTAGTCCATAATATATGCATTTATAGGGGAGATAAGCAGCATAATGCCGCCTGCAAGCAGTACATAAGGCTGCAGCGTATATACCGCACAATCAATTAATGCGGCATTCCTATCCCGCATACCCTTTATGAAGAGCCTGACAAAATATCTTGAACAGACATCGGCAAAGCCCTGCATCCATCTTCTCCTCTGCCTCCAGGACTGAGCCAGGGTCAAAGGCTTTTCATCATATACTATTGCTTCATGAGCCCATCCCACCTTGATATTATTAAGCATAAGCTTCATGGTGAACTCCAGGTCTTCTGCAAGGCAGGTGGTATTCCAGCCTATCCTTTTCAGCACTTCGACATCCACGCAGAAGCCTGTGCCTCCTATTTCACAGCTCATTCCAAGGAATGACCTTGCGCATTGGAACAGCCTGTTGGTGGACCAGAATGCAATGGAATAGCTTGCTGTAATCCACGTGTCATTAGGATTCTTGCTGTCTATGTACCCCTGTATTACCTTATGGCCGTCGCAAAGCTTGTTATTCATTTCTCTCAGAAAGTTCATTGATACCAGGTTGTCTGCATCAAAAATTACCGCCCCGTCATAGTCGCTGCCTTCATCATACAGTACCTTTTCAAATGCCCACTGCAGAGCATATCCCTTGCCCCGCTTCTTACTGTCGTTCCTTTCCAGTACATTTGCTCCTGCTGCCCTTGCAGCAGCTGCGGTATTGTCGGTACAATTATCCGCAATGACATAAATATCGTAGCAATCCTTGGGATAATCAAGCTGCTTCAGGTTATCCACTATGTTTTCTATTACTATCTCTTCATTATGAGCGGGAATAAAGACAGCAAACTTTTTTATCGGCAGATAATTTTTTGAAGCCTTGCCGTGAATTTTCTCTGCCAGCCCGAAAACCGAAGTAATAAAGTAATATATGCCTATTAAAAAGAAAAATATCTGAAATATCAACAATAGAATATTTATTATGTCCTTCAGCATTTATGTCATTCCTTCCGTCCGCGTTAAGAGTCCTATAATTTGCACATATACAATGATATCACTTTCCCCAGGCAGTATAAAATATTACTGATAATAATATTTCATACTGCATTTCCATTATTCTCATTTTATACAAAAATAACTCATCCGTTTGCAATTGTCCTTAAAATCTGTCCGCAATACTTGGATTTAAAAAAATAAGACTCCTCGTCTTATTATTTCAATTCTATTCAAATATATTATCAATTCATATTTTGCAGATAGTTAAGAGCCTTTTGGCTCAAATAGGTTATCCTGTTCTGAGGTGCAGCGAACTCCTTCTCCACAAAGGATCTTCCCCCTTCATTACTATTGAGCCAAACCATATAGTATATAACAAAATCATCCTTCAATACACTGGGCCTGTTGTATATCATGTCAGGGCATCTGCCCAGGCAGTCAGACACAGCTGATACCACATCATTCATCATGGAAGGAATCCTGCTCAAGGATATTATTATTTCATCTTCAGTGGCCGTAACTACTATTATGCTGTCGTTTTCCATATTCTTTACGGTCACTACCGACTTTCTCACTATAGCTTCCGTCAATGCATCCAATAATACTCTATGAAACTCAATTTCCATATAAATACTTATCCTTTCCTATACAATTAATAGCACCACAGTAGCAAGGTTTGATACCAGGTGAGCAGTTACGGCACCATAAAAGCCCTTTCTCTCATATATAAATGTGCAGTAAAGCCCCAACCCTAAAAAGGTGGGAATACCGGATATATTGAAATGCAGCAGCGTAAAAAGCAATGTTGATATTATTGCAGCTGCCGCATGGGGCATACTTTTCAGTAAAAGCTTATCATAAATATAATATCTGAAGATATATTCCTCCACAAAAGGTGCCAATATTACCACCAGAATGAAAAGCAGCGCTTTGTAGTACATCTCTCCTTGTGCAAATTCTTCTACTATTTCCTGAGGTTTGGCTTCCATATTGAAATATATGTTCAAAATGTGCACATATAACTTATTTATCTGATTGATTATTACTTTAAAGATCAGGGTGGCGCCGGCAACAAAAATAATATCACCGGCTGTTGCCGACCAAATATTGATATCTCTTATTTCAATTTCAGCCTCTGCTTTCCTGTGAACTTTGGAGAGCAGAATAAGCACCCCGATAAAAGGAGCCAGTTCATGAATAAAAAACGCTGCGGACCAATAAGCCACTCCTACGGCAAGCTTTGCGGCCAAACTCAGATCCTTGAATACATATTCGTACAGCGAGATAAAAATCGGGACATTAAGCAGCAGAAAAGTTAGAATAATAATAAATGCCTCATATACCTCCAATAGTGTCCCCCCCCCATCAAATAAGCCTACTTCCAGGTCAGCAATGCCTCCCAGAGCTCCTCTCTCCCGGCATGGGTCTCAGAGGAGTAAGGAATCAGAATATCATTTTGGTTAATACCAAGTTTTTGCTTAATTATATTCAAGTTCTTGTTCACTGATGACCTGGTGATTTTATCCAGCTTTGTCGCAACAACAGTTACAGACTTTCTGTAATACTTAATAAAATCATACATAAGCTTATCATCAGCTGTGGGCTCATGGCGTATATCCACCAACAGGACAACATTCTTCAGGTTTTCCCTATACCTCAGATAATCCTCTATCATCTTGCCCCATGCCTGCTTCTGGCTTTGTGATACGGCTGCATATCCATAGCCCGGTAAATCAACAAGAACAAACTCATCATTAACCAGAAAGAAGTTGATCAATCTGGTCTTTCCTGGGCTTGAGCTTGTCTTAACAAGCTTCTTCCGGTTAAGAAGCGAATTAATCAGCGAGGATTTTCCAACATTAGATCTGCCGGAAAAAGCTATTTCCGGCAGATCAAGCTCTGGATACTGGTTTTGCAGAACTGCGCTTTTTATAAACTCACACTTCTTAATTATCATGTTTCTCATTCCTTATCAATGCATGGGACAGGACCTCATCCATATCTGATACAAGCACAAAGGTCATGTTTTTCTTTACGGTATCCGGAATTTCCTCAATATCCTTTTCATTCTCATAAGGAAGAATAACTTTCTTTATACCTGCACGCTTGGCAGCAAGCACCTTCTCCTTCAGGCCGCCTATGGGCAGCACCCTTCCCCTTAAAGTAACTTCTCCGGTCATTGCTACGTCCCTATACACCGGAATTCTTGCAAGGGCTGATACCAAGGCCGTTGTCATGGTTATTCCTGCTGAAGGGCCATCCTTTGGTGTAGCACCCTCCGGAACATGTATATGAATATCTGTATTCTTCGTAAATTCCTTATCGATACCAAATTCCTCACATCTGGAGCGAATGTAGCTTAAGCCTGCTCTTGCAGATTCCTTCATTACATCTCCAAGATGTCCCGTAAGCTCAAGCTTTCCTGTGCCGGGCATTACAGAGACCTCAATGAACAATGTATCTCCGCCCACGGAGGTCCAGGCCAAACCGGTAACTACACCTATCTCGTTCTTCTGGTTTATCAAATCATGCCTGTATTTTTGAATCCCAAGATACTTTTTCAGATTACCGGGAGTAACTTTGACTCTTTTTTTGTTGTTCTCCACTATTTGAGTAGCGCATTTTCTAATAATATTTGCAATCTCACGCTCCAGGTTCCTTACCCCTGCTTCCCTTGTATAACCGTTTATAACTGCTCTTATGACAGCTTCGGAAATAGAAACACTATCATCCTTTAATGAATGCTCTTTTATCTGTTTAGGCACCAGATAGTCAGCAGCTATATGAAGCTTCTCCTCTTCCGTATACCCTGAAATATATATTACCTCCATCCTGTCCAATAGTGCCGGAGGTATGGTATCTGTCGAATTTGCAGTGGTTAGGAACATGACCTTTGAAAGATCAAAGGGCAGCTCAAGATAGTGATCCCTGAATTCCTTATTCTGTTCCGAATCAAGTACTTCAAGCAATGCAGAAGCCGGATCACCCCTGAAGTCACTGGCCAGTTTATCGATTTCATCGAAGAGGAACAAAGGATTCCTTGAACCTGCCTGCTTTATGGAGTATATTATACGGCCGGGAATAGCTCCGATATATGTCCTTCGATGTCCCCTTATCTCTGCTTCATCACGGACTCCGCCCAAAGACATCCTGGCAAACTTCCTCCCCATTGCCCTTGCAATGGATCTGGCTATGGAGGTTTTGCCCACTCCGGGAGGCCCGACCAGACACAATATAGGCCCCTTCATATTGTTGGAAAGCTGCCTTATAGCCATGTACTCAAGCACTCTCTCCTTAACCTTCTTAAGTCCGTAATGATCCTCGTCAAGCACCTTTCTTGCATTCTTTATATCAAGATTATCTTCAGTCAAAGTATTCCAAGGCAAATCAAAAATCCAATCCAGGTAAGTCCTTGTCACGCCTACCTCGGGAGAGCCCTGGGACATCTTGGACAGCCTATCCAGCTCCTTTTCCACCTTTTCCCTTACCTCATCGGGTACATCAAGCTTTGAAAGCTTTTCAGAGTATTGCTCAATTTCCTCTGCGTGCCCTTCCTTTTCTCCCAGCTCCCGCTGAATAGCCTTAAGCTGCTCCCTCAGATAATATTCCTTCTGGGACTTGTCTATCTGTTTTCTGACCCTGGAGTTTATCTTTCTCTCTATTTCAAGTATTTCAAGCTCCCTGGAGAGTATTTCAAATATTTTCTCCATTCTCTCCTTTACATCAAACAAGGATAATATTTCCTGCTTCTCTTCTATTTTAATAGTGAGATTTGAGGCTATAACATCTGCAAATCTGGACGCATCTTCTATGTCGGATACTGTGATAAGTGTTTCCGGTGCGACCTTGGGGTTTGCCTTAATATATTCATCGAAAACCTCCATGACACTTCTTCTTAATGCTTCCAGCTCCAAATCTCCCGACATCTGTATATCCTGATGCTCCAGCACATCTACAAGGAAATAAGTATCCTCGGAAATTATATCCTTGATCTCCGCTCTGTTGATTCCTTCAACAAGTACCCTTATGGTGTCCCCCGGCAGCTTAAGAAGCTGCTTTATCTTTGATATGGTGCCCACTTCATAAAAATCTTCCACTGTGGGCAGATCAGTATGAGCATCCTTCTGAGTAACAAGAAATATAAGCTGGTCATTAATCATAGCCTCTTCCAATGCTCTTATTGATTTCTCCCTGCCCACATCAAAGTGCAAAACCATATATGGAAAAATGCTTAAGCCTCTCAGTGGCAGCAACGGCAATCTCTTGATATCTTCTTTTCTTTTCCGCATTTTATCAACTCCTGTAATACCATGTGTCTAATCTATTATATCTTTACAAAAATTTTTTATCAATATTTTTAATCAAGTTGTCCTTTTTCCATTACTGCTTTATATCGCTCATAGCCTGTATTGAGGGGGCTTTAGCAATATTTGATGCCGCCAATAAATTTCCTTCGGCAGGCTGAGCTTTCAGGTGCTTGACTTCTGCCTGCCTCATGGTAGCTATGTTGACAGCCTCTACAATACTTTCCACCGGTATGACTTCAATATCAAAAGTACTGAATATCTCCTGCCAGTTCTCCTTCGGTATGATGACCTTTTTTACCCCTGCTTGGGCAGCAGCTTCAATCTTGGGAATAATACCTCCTACGCCCTTTACTTTTCCCCTTATTGTTATTTCTCCCGTCATTGCAATCCGGTTGTCTACGTAGCTGTTGGTTATTGCAGAATATATCGCCACCGCTATTGTAATACCGGCAGAAGGGCCGTCCACAGGCGTGCCTCCGGGGAAATTCAAATGAATGTCGTATTCGCCCGGATCTACGCCCAAATATTTTTTGATTGCAGTGATTACATTGTCGGCGGAAGCCTTAGCCATACTTTTTCTCTTAATGGTTCTTCCGTCTCTTGAGCCTATTTCCTCTTCTTCAACTATTCCTGTGACCAGAAGCCGTCCTGTTCCCCGGCCGGCTCTTACTGCAATTGCTTCTATTTCCATGAGGGTACCCATATTGGGCCCGTATACCGCCAATCCATTTACATAGCCTATCTGCGGTTCATCATTTATCTTCCTTTCCGGCCTCGGACTGTACTGTCCGTTGTTAAGCACCCATTCTATATCACTTACAGTAACTTTATTCCTTTTCTCATTTATATTAACTCCAACTGCTGTCTGTATTATGTTTACAGCTTCCCTCCCGTTTGTCGCATACTTCCCTATCAGCTCAGGAACTCCTTCTTCACAGTCAAATCTGATCTTGCTAAGGGCATTGGAGGTCACTATCTCTATTTCCTCAGAGGTCAGCGCTCTGAAATATATCTCGAGGCATCTTGACCGCAGTGCAGGCGGAATTGACTCCGGGCCCCTTGTGGTAGCCCCGATAAGCCTGAAATCAGCCGGCAACCCGTTTTGGAAGATATCATGTATATGGAAAGGAATATTAGCATCTTCCGAGCTGTAATACGCACTCTCCAGGAATACCTTCCGGTCTTCCAGAACTTTTAGCAGCTTATTCATTTGTATAGGATGCAGTTCTCCAATCTCATCTATAAAGAGTATCCCTCCATGGGCTTTGGTTACTGCACCGACTTTAGGCTGTGGAATTCCTGCAACCCCCATTGCTCCTGCTCCCTGATATATGGGGTCATGAACCGAGCCTATAAGAGGATCTGCAATACCTCTTTCATCAAATCTTACCGTCGTGGCATCAACCTCAACAAACTTTGCATCCTGGCGAAAGGGACAGTTCGGCGTCTTTTTTGCCTCCTCCAGTATCAGTCTGGCAGCCGCCGTTTTCCCTATCCCGGGAGGGCCATATATAATCACATGCTGCGGATTTGGGCTGCATATTGCCGCCCTTAATGCCTTTATACCGTTCTCCTGGCCTATTATCTCCCTGAAATCAGAAGGCCGGGTGATCTCAGACAGCGGTTTTGTCAGCTGAATATCTCTCATATGCTGCAGTTTTTCCATCTCTTTTCGCGATTCTTTTTCTATAGCAACTTTATTTCCCTGTTGGCCTCTCAGAAGGTTCAAAAAGTACATCCCTATTACAACAGCAAAAAAAAGCTGGATAACTATAAGCAATTGTGACATGACATTTTCCTCCCTCATATTTGAGTGTCAATAGTATTATTATATTGAAGGCAGGAAAGTATTCATTACCATGCATTCTGACAGAAGCGGCCAGGTTAAACAATACCGCTGTAAAAAACTGCAGCGAAATTTACAAATTAAAAGACCGGCTGCTCTAACCGGTCTTGTATTTATGCCGTACCTTTTCTTGCTTTCTGGCCTTTTCTGGGCTGCTTTTTCACAGCCTTCTTTGTCCCAGGCTCAAGGTATACTATTTGGGGCTCCTTGTGCTCCAATATAGTTTCTTTGGTAACTATGCATTTATCTATATCATCCCTGGATGGAATTTCAAACATAACATTGAGCATATTCTCCTCAAATATAGCCCTTAGACCCCTGGCTCCCGTTTTCCTGTCCAAAGCTTTTTGCGCAATCTCTTCAATGGCGTCCTCTTCAAATTCCAGATCCACATTGTCAAGTTCAAAAAGCTTCTGATACTGTTTAACCAGAGCATTCTTAGGCTCGGTAAGTATCTTTACCAATGCATTTTTATCCAGGGGATTTAACGTAACTATTATCGGAATTCTTCCTACAAATTCGGGTATGAGGCCGAATTTCAACAGATCCTCGGGCATTATCTTTTTCAGAATCTCTCCGATATCCTGCTGATTCCTGGAATGTATATCTGCAACAAAGCCCATTGATTTTTTGCCTGTCCTGTTCATTATTATCTTCTCAAGGCCGTCAAAGGCTCCGCCGCATATGAACAATATATTTGTAGTATCAATCTGTATGAACTCCTGATGAGGATGCTTCCTTCCACCCTGGGGAGGAACACTTGCCACCGTGCCTTCAAGAATCTTGAGAAGAGCCTGCTGCACACCTTCACCGGAAACATCTCTTGTTATTGAAGGATTCTCAGACTTTCTTGCAATCTTGTCGATCTCGTCAATATACACTATACCTTTTTGTGCTCTTTCAATGTCGTAGTCCGCATTCTGAATCAGCTTCAGAAGTATGTTTTCCACATCTTCTCCCACATAACCGGCTTCAGTCAGGGAAGTTGCATCCGCTATGGCAAAAGGTACATTAAGCATCTTGGCCAGAGTCTGAGCAAGCAATGTCTTTCCCGAGCCTGTGGGGCCTATAAGTGCTATATTGCTCTTTTGAAGCTCTACATCATCTATCTTATAATCTGAGTTTATTCTTTTATAATGGTTGTATACGGCAACTGCCAAAGCTTTTTTGGCTTCCTCCTGGCCAATAACATATTGGTCAAGGAACTCCTTGATCTGTGCAGGCTTTGGAACATCCTGCAGCTCGGTATCCAATTCTTCATAGAATTCCTCGTCAATGATTTCCTGGCAAAGCTCAATACATTCGTCACAAATATACACACCCGGCCCTGCTATTAATCTTCTGACCTGTTCTTGATTTTTCCCGCAGAAAGAACATTTCAGCTGCTTCTTGTCATCAAATTTAGCCATGATATCACCTCACTTTACTTCCTCTTGACAAGGATACCATCAATAAGCCCATATTCCTTTGCTTCTGCCGCTGTCATGAAATAATCCCTTTCAACATCTCTTTCTATTTTTTCTATCGGCTGTCCCGTTTTCTCACTGAGAATCTCATTCAATTTCCTGCGGCTCCTAATAAGCCTTTCTGCATATATTCCCACGTCGGTGGCCTTACCTTGTGCTCCTCCGGAAGGTTGGTGAATCATAACCTCACTGTTCGGAAGGCAAAATCTCTTTCCTTTTGCTCCGGCTGCCAGCAGAAACGCACCCATGCTTGCCGCCAAACCTACGCATATGGTAGAGACGTCAGGCTTTATATACTGCATTGTATCATATATGGCAAAACCTGCTGTTATTGATCCTCCGGGGCTGTTTATATAAAAATTGATATCTTTATCCGGATCGTCAGCTTCCAGGAATAAGAGCTGCGCTACCACCAGACTTGCTGTAACATCATTGACTTCGTCGCCCAGAAAAACTATCCTGTCCTTCAGAAGCCTTGAGTAAATATCGTAAGAACGTTCTCCTCTGTTAGTCTGTTCTACAACTATCGGTACCAAACTCATAGGTATCCTCCCTTTCCATGAAAATAACTATTTGGCCACGCTGTTATCGACAAGGAAGTCAATGGCCTTCTGGATGACTATACCATCCTTTATATAAGTTATTTCGTCTTCTTTCAAAGTTTTCTTGAATTTTTCCAAATCCTGATTGTAATGCTTTGCTGTCTTCTCAATTTCGGCATTCAAATCTTCTTCTGTAGCAGCAATTCCCTCAGCTTCTGCTACTTTTTCCAGCACCAGCTGGCTCTTCACTCTGCTTTTTGCTACATCTCTATATGATTCCTTAAGCTTATCAATATCCATATTCATATATTTAAGATATGCTTCAAGATTCAAGCCCTGATATCTCAGCTGATAATCAAAATCTCTCAGCATTATGTTTACTTGTGCATCTACCATTACCTCGGGAATATCAACAGTCGCATTCTCAACGACCTTGTTGATCACTTCATCCTCATACTGTTGTTTTTCCAGTCTCTTGCACTGTTCTTCCTTCTTTTTCCTTATATCTGCCTTCAGCTCATCCAGAGTGTCAAATTCGCTTACATCCTTGGCGAATTCGTCATCAAGCTCAACTAACTGTTTTTCTTTTATTTCCTTAACCGTAACCTTGAATAATGCAGGCTTTCCTGCCAGCTCTTCGCTATTATATTCCTTAGGGAATTGGACATTGACATCTATTTCTTTGCCTAACTCCGCACCAACCAGCTGATCTTCAAAACCCGGTATGAACTGTCCGGAGCCTACTTCGAGATTAAAGTTCTCTGAAGTGCCGCCCTCAAACTGTTTATCATCAACAAAGCCCTTAAAGTCAATAATTATTATGTCTCCATTCTTTACCGGCCTGTCGCTTACTTCTACGAGCCTGGCGTTCTTATCCCTCATTATCTCGATTTCCTTATCTACTTCCTCATCAGTTACATTATACTCCTTTTTTTCTGCTTCTATTCCTTTATACTGCCCTAATGCAACTTCAGGCTTCACAGTAACGACAGCCTTGAAAATCAAGCCTTTGCCGCTTTCGATATCAATTATGTCTATATCAGGGCGGTCAACAGGCTCCAGATTGTGTTCTTTGACCGCTTCATCATATGCATCAGGACATATGATATTTATGGCGTCCTCATAAAATACCGCTTCACCATAATGCCTCTCTATTATTTTCCTTGGTGCTTTTCCTTTTCTGAAACCGGCTATATTGAATTTCTTGACATTCTTCAGATATGACTTCATTATCCCTTCTTCAAGCTTTTCAGCCGATACTGATATTTCCAATGTCGCAACATTGTTTTCAACTTTCTCTAATTTTGAGTTCATTTGTTTCCTCCTTAATTATGTAATAGTGTACTTTTAGTGTACTTTCGTCATAAACTACACAAAACACTATAATCCATTTGCAGATATTGATTGTTGCTTAATCCTCTATATTATAACATAACTGTTACCTTAATCAACTTTTTTTGAATTTTTCTGTTATTCCACTGCCGACTCAAGTATGCACACGGTTTTACTGAAGGTATCAATTGATACCTCTGCGCCTATGGGAACTGTGAAGTTAGGTTTGCAGTGCCCTATTTTCAAGCCTTTCAGAACAGGCTTGCCTATGCCCTTGAAAATGTCTTCAAAAACCTCTTCAAGGCTGAGGCTCTTCTCAGGTTCCTCCGGTTCTGAGTTTCCCCAATCCCCCAGTATAATTCCTGCGGCACTCTCAAGCTTGCCGGCCAGCTTGAGCTGTGTCAGCATTCGGTCTACACTATAGGGCTCCTCGAACACATCCTCCAGCAGCAGTATCCTGTTCCTGGTGTCCACTTCGTAAGGCGTACCCAGAGAAGCCGCAACTATTGAAAGATTGCCCCCCGCCAATTTACCCGATCCTTTTCCCTCTTCTACAACCTCGGGAGTTACAGGGTTCGGCAGTTCTCCTGCCGGCTCGGTACTTTCAAGAATGTTTTTCATAGCTTTCTTTGTACGCTTTTCCAACCCCCCTGCAAAATCTCCTCCCATAGGGCCATGAAAAGTAATAAGCCCGCACTTCTGATAAATTGCATTCAGTAAGGCCGTAATATCACTATAACCCATGAATATTTTCGGGTTATTGCAAATCCCTTCGAAATCCACCAAATCCAATATACGCTGTGAACCGTAACCTCCCCTTAAGCAGAATATGGCTCTTACCTCATCATCCGCAAACATATCATTGATGTCGGAAGCCCTCAATTCATCCGTCCCTGACAAATACCCCCTGCTGCTGTAAACCGACTTTCCTGCCTTAACTGAATATCCCATATCAGATATGTGCTTGATTGCCCTTTCTACCTTTGCGGGGTCTGATGGGCTTGCGGGAGCAACTATGCCTATTGTATCCCCGGCCTTCAGCCTTTTCGCCTTCATATAAACACCTCACTTGCGATTTTATACAGCTTAACCATGAAACCGTTCTCTCTCAAAGCCTATAAATCTTGTACCCTTATGTGTCAGCATTCCCGTATCACCTTCCGCATACATTCCGGAAAAATTGCTGCTTACAGGAAACTTCATCCGTTCCCCCTTTTCAGTCTCAAAGATCGCATAATAGCTGGCACGGCTATTCATGCCGTTATATCCGCCCCAGGTATGTATCCTCTTAGCCACAAGCCTTGCCGGAATGGTTTCCTCCGGAGTGCTGTTATTTCTGAAATATAGTCCCAATCCTTTCACAAATGATGTTACAAAAACCATGACAATTATGGCGAAAATAATAAACATTAAAAATGAAACAACAGAAAACAAAAATTCGTTGAAAGAATTCTCAAATCCCACAGGTACTACCTCCCGAATCTTTCTCCTCCTGATGATATCATTTTAGTCAAAAATATAAAATATGTGAATTAACTTTCATCAATATTATAACAAAAATGCACCTGCCGATGCATATAATTATCCATAAAACAGCAACGTTCCGCATTGTTGCGGAACGCTGCTGAACCTGCTATTACTGCAGTCTTTCCGGAGTCAGCCCTCTTACAAGTTCATTAAGCTCATTTCTGAAGTTATCTCCAATATTGCCATTTCCGGCACCATCGCTGATTCTTTTCAGCCTTTCAAAGAAATTTGTGTCAGTGCTGACATATACGGTCTGAATCTGCGGATTAGCCGCTTTTACTTTCTGGGCACACTGCTGTTTTACCGCTGACAGGTTGTTTGCATTTCCGTAGGCTATATTCCTGCCGGTAAGATCACCATCAGTATTTACGCCTATATAGCATGTGTTGCCCGATATGACGCAAGTTGCATTATCAACACCCGGCACTGTCTCGCAGGATCTTGCCAATCTCTCGGCTTGAGTTGTATTAAGCCTTGTATTGTTCAATCCAAAGCCAGGAGAATTATTTCCGCCTCCGATGTTCCTGTAGTCATTTCCATATCCTCCATACATGCCGTTGTTATAGCCGCCGTAGCCGCCATAGCCGCCATAATATGAAGGAAATTCACCATATCCGGTGTCATAGGGATTTGTGGTGCTGGGCCCTATTCCTGTATATCTGCCGGTTCGGCCTCCAACATCCTGTCCCGGCTGTGCAGGCGTCTGAAGAGGCCTTCTTGCAGCACAGGCACTAAACATCAATGCAAAACACAATACCAAGGCCAATATTACGATATTTTTTCTTCTCATAGGCTGTTATTCCTCCATATTTTTTATTGTATAGGAAAGCGCACTTTCCTATACAATAAAAAATCTGAGTTGGCCGATCATTAGCTGCCTTCTCTTTTAGTTCTGCGTTAATATTTTTTGCTAAAATAATAATAATATTAATAAAAAAAGCTGCAATTAATGCAGCTTTTGGTTATCAACCGGTTTTATTTAAAAAAACAACTATCGCCAATGAATTCTCTCAATATTGAGTTGGAAGGAATTGCATTGACATCTGCTTCCAGGAAGTATTGTAAAAACTTTTTAATTCTCTTGGCTTCTATATACTCATGTACTCCATTGTCAATCTTCTCAAGCAGCGGCAGTGCAATCTGATTTAACATAGCCAGCTCATACACCAGGGATGTGTTGAACATAATATCCGCCTCTTCCTGGAAGGGATAAATGTATTTTTCCTCACCTCTTCTTACTGAATCCCACCGCTTAATTGTGGAAAGCGCATCGGCGGATCTGAACTGATAATCTCTTACTATACGTCTTATGAGTCTTAAATCGGATGTCGGAATCCTGTTATGGTCATCTATGCTGAGATGTGTAAGGGCACTTATATATATCTTGAATTTCTGCTCCTTCGGGATATACTGTGTGAGCGTTTCATTCAGTCCGTGTATTCCCTCTACCACCAGAACCTGTTCTTTATCTATTTTTAATTTTTTGCCTTTCCATTCCCTGTTTCCCGTATGGAAGTTAAATACCGGCATTTCCACTTCTTCACCATTGAGAAGCCTCATTATGACATCGTTGAAGGTCACTATATCTATTGCATCTATAGTTTCAAAATCATAGTCACCATCTTCACCTATAGGGGTATCCGCTCTGTTCTTAAAAAAGTCATCTATGGATATTGCTACCGGCTTCAGTCCGTTTACCCTAAGCTGAACAGACAGCCGCTCTGCAAAGGTTGTTTTACCCGAGGATGACGGGCCTGCAATAAGTACAAGCCTTTTATTTCTTGAAGCAGCAATCATATCCGCAATCTGTGCTATCTTTTTTTCATGAAGCCCTTCTGCGACTCGTATCACGTCATTGATTCTGCCGCTCACAATTGCATCATTCAGATGGCTGATATTCTCCAGTTCCAGAATCTTTCCCCATTCTTCAAACTCTCTGAATATGCTGAAGAGCTTTTTCTGCTCCTTAAACTCAGGCAGCTTATTGGGCTCTGACTTTTCCGGATATATAAGAACAAGTCCCGGTTTGTTGAATTTCAATTCGAAAATCTTGAGATATCCGGTGGAAGGAACCATATAGCCATAGAAATAATCATAATATCCGTGGCAGCTGTATATATTTATTTGCTCTTTCTTCCGGTACTTTATAAGGTTTACCTTATCAAACTGCTGAGTTCGTGTAAAAAGCTCCATAGCTTCGGCATTGGTGATCTTCCTTTTCACAAATGGTATATCCATCTTCTGAAGCTCCCGCATTTTCTCTTCAATTCTTGAAATATCTTCCTCTGTCAAGGGTTTATCCTTATGAACCTCGCAATAAAGGCCCTTACCGAGGGAATGCTCTACTGTAACCCTGCAGCCTTCAAAGACTTCCTTTGCCGCAATAATAAAAAGAAAAGCCAAGCTTCTGGAGTAAAACCTGCTTCCATACACAGTAGTCCTGTCTATGAATTGCAGGCTGCAGTCCTGCCTCAGCTCAACCCACAATTCCTTCAGCTCATTATTTACTATTGCTCCGACTATATCTGAACTGAAATACTGCTGAAAGTCTTTTGCAAGCTCCTGAAGCTTCATGCCCTTGGGATATTCTCTTTTGGTATTATCGGGGAATGTCAGAGTTATCATTTCCTGCATGACCAAAACCTCCAATCCGTGTGTTACCCACTAAACATATTGCACTGCATCTATATAGATGATTATATCATAAATCCATCAGAATTCATGTATCACTCCATGTGCGTTTTGAGGAGAAAAATTTCACGGACTTTTAGATAAATATATAATTATTGCTTTGATTATACCTCATTTTTGCTATAATAGCTAAAATATAGCAATTTCATATTCAAATCCCGGAAGTTTTATAATACAATATAAATATATTGCTTATATTGTATTACAGTGATTAAAACACTAAAATACCGTATTATTAAAATGAAAGGTGGGTCATGTATGCTCAATTACAAAATAGTCGGCAATGCTATGCAGCAAGTAGTTGTCGAACTGGGCGCAAATCAGACAATGTACAGTGAGGCAGGAAAATTCCTGTGGAAAACAGACAATGTCAAGTTTGAGACTTCCTTCAATGTCAGTGACAAAAAAGGTCAATTCGAAGAAAAAAGCGGGGGAGGCTTCATGGGCAAGTTCATGGATACCGCTGTTCAGGTTGGCAAGAGAAAGCTTGCAGGAGAATCCGCAGCTTTTCAGGTATTTAATGTAACCCATGGAGAGAGCGGGTTGGTAACCTTCTCCCAGACTATTCCGGGAGAGATCAAAGCAATAAATATTGAAGATTTCGGCGTGTTGTATGTTCAGAAAGACGGCTTCCTGGCTGCAGAAAATACTGTAGACTTTGATATCGCACTTACAAAAAAAATAGGTGCCGGAATGTTCGGCGGTGAAGGCTTCATATTGGAAAAATTCAGTGATGTAGGAACCCTTTTTATCGGCTCCTGCGGTAATTTAATAGAACTCAACCCCGCGGACTACGGCGGAAAAATACAGATAGACACCGGTGCTTTGGTTGCTTTTGATAAAAATATTGACTATGACATTGAATGGGTAGGCGGAAGTGTAGGGCAGGTTGCAAAGAACCTCCTGTTCGGCGGTGAAGGCCTTTTCCTTGCCACTCTTTCAGGAAACGGAAAAGTAATAATCCAAAGCATGAACATCACATCCCTTGCCAGAACACTTTTCAGAAATGCAACAAAATCCTCGCCTGAGGACAGGAGCAGCGGTAAGATGCTTGGAGGGCTCGGAAGCCTGCTGGGTGAATTAGGCGGAGACAGATATTAATACCTTGTAAACATAAAGTATTCAATAGTTGTAAACATTTTGTAACAACTGGCTTCAGACTATATCTTTATGTATCCTTATTGAATATAATAGGAATATAGATAGTAATAAGTGCTATTACTCTTTATTCCTCCCCCTCATTTTAAAGAATGCGACATTTATAGGAGACTATAAATGTCGCATATTGTTTGCCCTTCTTTCACATCATTTGCATTTACATTTCCATGATTATTATATATATTATACCTTGAAAGATTGCTTCACAGATAATATTAAAAGGAGAATACCAATGACAGATACTATTCTTTTTGATTTGGACGGGACCCTATTGCCTCTGGATATGGAGAAGTTCACTAAGATCTACTTCTATGAAATGGGATGTATGTTTAGGGATATGATAGATCCGCAGCTGCTTGCCAAATATATATGGACTGCTACTTTAGAGATGGTTGGAAACACTGAATACAAAACTAACGAAGAAGTCTTCATGGATAGGTTTTCAAAGCTGATTGACGGTGATATCAACAGGTACAAGGAACGATTCGACAGCTTCTATGATACTCTTTTCCTCAAAACAAAGGAGGCTGCTGAAAGACAATCATTAATAATTGAAAGCATTTCTATCCTCAAGAAGAAAAACTACAAGCTGGTGGTGGCAACCAATCCGTTGTTTCCCCGCAAAGCGATTCACCAAAGGATTGAATGGGCAGGGCTTGATCTGAAAGATTTTGAATACATCACTTCTTATGAAGACAATCATTTCTGCAAGCCTCAGCCTGAATTCTACAAGGAGGTGCTGGATATCATAGGCAAGAGGCCGGAGCAGTGCTTAATGGTCGGAAATGATGTTCAGGAGGATCTCATAGCTCTTAAGCTTGGAATTAAAACCTTCCTGATAAAGGATAATATGATTCATAGGACAGAAGAAGCATTTATCAGCACTTATGAAGGAAATTACGAGGATTTTTACAGCTTTGTAAAAGAACTTCCCGATGTCAGCCGTTCTTCCTGACTATGGCCTTTATTGCCCAAACAAAAGGTATGAGACAAATTGCAGCCACTATAACAAAATGAAAATTGCCATAATAAGATTTAAATAAGGAAATAAAATTATTATAAAAATGTGCCAGAAAACTTATCCAGATGTTACCTGTATATAATGTGGTGAAGAACACGGGTATGTAAGATATTCCAATGAGAATTGCAGTTTTTAGCCCCCAGCCTATAGAATGCAGGATTCCGAAAGTCAAAGCTGCCAATAGTATACTGATAATAAGCCTGAAATTACCTAGAAATTTCATTTTATTAAAAGCTAAAGAAACAAGAAACAGATTGATCAGTTCTTCTGTGAAAGTAACCAAAGGCAAGGCCACAATCTTGGCAAAAAGCTCAACGGGGTCACTTACCGCTACACTCATCTTCTGAACGGCTTCGGGGAAAATTCCTGATGCAATCAGCAAATTATTTATTGCACCAATAAGAGACATCAAAAAAATCGGATAGATAAATATTATGTCCGGTTTGTATCCGATAAAACGGGGAAGTATCTTATTTCCCTTCGGAAAGCTCAGGTATCTTTTTATATCCTTGAAAAGTAAAAGGCACAAGGCCAGAAGAGAAGCATAAAATAAGATACCGAAAAAAACAGTATATAAATAGCTTGTCTTCATATAAGCAAAATAAAGACACAAAAACGCCCAAAAGAGCACTATTGCGCTCTTTGAGAGGCTTATGCCTTCATAAATATTCTTTTCCATCTCTTTATAAATATTTTCCGGTATGATTCTCATAAATACATGCCTCATATTTATAATAATACTTGACCTGATCGGCTTTCACTTATCATATTATATTATATCATATATATTGTCCTACAGGATTCTTTCAGTATATAAAAAACTAATTTGACATAATTTAAGCTTGACCAACTAAAATTCAAATGCTTGAAATAAAAAAACACTGCGAACCGTTGCAGTGTTTACATTCTTTTATGGTGCGCCATCAGGGACTCGAACCCGGGACCCATTGATTAAGAGTCAATTGCTCTACCAGCTGAGCTAATGGCGCACGTTTTGTCTGTTCTGTTACTCAATCGACTTTATCATTATACAAAAGAAAATTAACTGTGTCAACATGTTATTATTGGATTAAATCTAAATTTTTTGGGATGATTCATAGTCTTTCTTCCGTGCGGCTCAAATTTCCCTTATATATTTCCATTAGGCCCTCATAGCTGTTGTCGGAGTATTTGGAGACCAACAGCCTTATTTCAGAAAGATGCTTTATTGCATTTTCAAATTCAAGCTTTGCCTTTTTAAAGGAACCTTCATTATAATATTTCACTCCGGCTAAATTGCATTCATTGGCCAGCTTGAAGCATATATCTATTTTTTCTGCCTTTTCAAGCATCCTGTCCTTATTTCCCGTAAAAAGCTCCTTAAGGCTGGTGTAAAGTTCCATATCATAATTGCTGGTATTTGCTTTCATAGTTTCAAGCATGTTCAGCGCATTGTCAAATTCCTCTATTGCCTGCTCAAGCCTGCCTTCGTTATACTGCTTAACTCCGGCCAGATTGTGCTCCCTGGCAAGCTGCACAAATGAATCAGAATATTGGTCGGAACCTCTGTAAGAGGCATCCGATTTTATCAGTTCCGAAAAAACCTCAATTGCCTTTCCGTATTCATGCTTTTCATAATATTCAAATGCTTTTTCCTTTAGCTTTTCAGCTTCAGTTCTTTTTTTTGTTGACTTGATCCGGTTTTCCTTTTTAACTGGCTCTTCAGTTGGTAAAGGAGTCAATACCGCCGTTTTCGCAGGTGCCGGAATTGCCTCGGCTGTTTCGGCTGTTTCGGCTGTCTCGGCAGTTTCCTCGTAAGCCGGCTCCGATGTTGCCGGTAAGGCATCATAATTCATTATGTATCCGAAGAAAAATGCCAGTACCATTGCGGCGATCATGGCTGCAGCAGAAAAAAGCCTTCTCTTTGACCTTCCTGATGCATTATTGATCGATGCGGCAATTTCCGCCACCGCTGTTCTTTCGGCTTCCTCCGCGTTTTTTTTTGAAATCTCAGTATTACTCACCATTGTTTTAACCTCTGCCTTAAGTATACGCTCGAGCTTTTGCCGGAATTCTGCCGGTGACTTATATCTGTCCTTCTTGTCATAGCTGCAGGCTTTGAGGATAATATTCCCAAGATTTTCTTCCGAATCGGCAGGCAGCGGCAGTTTTTCCCCTGACATCCTGCGGGATACCGACCTTTCGGTATCTTCAACGGTAATAGCTTCCGGGGGCAGCGGCAGAAATGGCAGCCGCCCCTTGTTAAGCAGTTTGTACATAACTATTCCCAGCGAGTATAGGTCAACAGAAAAATCATACGCCTGCTCTTTATAAAGCTCCGGCGCCATATATAAGGGATTGAGCGCAGTCAAAACAGTCCTCCCGCCCCTTGAAAGCTCCTTTGCCATATTGAAGCTGCCCAACTTGAACTCTCCCTTGGGTGAGACAAATATGTTTGAATCCTTAATGTCCCTGTGAATTATGTTCTCCCTTACACAGGCTTCAAGCGCCTTGCAGATATCAATCCCCAGCCTTACAACATCAATCCTTCCAAGTTTTCTTCCAACAAGAAAATCGGGCAGTGCCTGAAGATATTCCGTCCTGATAAGAACATCCCACCCCGGATTTCCTTTCTTCTCATATATCCCATGGTCTTCGTAAGTCACAATATTGCTGTTCCCTCTCAGCTTGTACATTAGCTCAATTTCATTCTGTACGTTGACCAACAGGCTTTTAAAGTATTCAGGCATTGCTTCCCTGCTGATGCCTATGGCCTGAGCCTCAGAAATATCATTCCTGCTTATGGAAAAACTCATGAATTTGACGGTGGAAATATACCGTTTCCCCCATTCTTCTTTAAACACACTGTATATTTCGCAGTCAACCCCTTGCCCGATAAGCTCCCCCACCTTCCATGATCCCCAAAGCGGCTGATATTTCTCAATAGCCCTGCCGGATTCCCTCATCCAATTCACCCCAAATTTATCTTAAGACTCATTTGATTAAGAAACCTTCATCCTGAACTCATGATCTATAATCTAGTAATTTCTATATTCGGCAGCGGTATCCTCCATTATTTCAATCGCAAGTTCAGACACCATTTTTCTACATATTCATACAAAGGTTTTTATTAATTCATCTGGATTTATTCACTCAATATGATATATAATTATAGTAATAAATTTGGGAGGGTGATAACTATGAGTCTATTAAGCCAAACAATTCAATCAGGTGACTGGAAAGGTGAAAAACATGTTCCTGTAATTCACTGCCCTGAAAAGGTAACGCCGGATACCCCCTTTGAAGTAAAGGTGACAATCGGTGATGCAATACCCCATCCCAATACCTTTGAGCACCATATAGTATGGATAAAGGTGTTTTTCCAGCCGGAAGGCTCGAAATTTCCTGTAGAAATCGCTCATTTCAACTTCTCGGCTCATGGAGAAGGGGAGACCTTTACCGACCCGGCAGGACTGACCCGGATAAAAGTTAAAAAATCCGGAACCATTTATGCATTGTCTTACTGCAATATCCACGGATTGTGGGAAAGCAGCAAGGAAATCAGTCTTTAGGTTAAAAGAAAGCCCTGATGTATAATACATCAGGGCAGTTTCATGAGTTCGCCTTGCTCTCTAAAATGCCTAATAACTTTCCCCATTTGGGAAAACAACAAATACCTTGCGGAACCATCCGTTATGGAAGTCTATTTCAAAAAAATCTATATCGTCTGATATGTCATTCTGCACATAGAAGGTTCTGTCTTCTGCACGGGCTATGATGTCATCCGGTTTTGGTTCATCCTGAACCAGACTATAAGCCATGGACAGTCATCCGCAATCATTATCATATGCTATTCTAAAGTTCTTGGATTCAATTTTAGACAGTTCCGTTTTAGCCCTATCGGTTATCCTGATATCCATATTATCCCTCCATCCGTGTTTGAATGTTAGTTCAATTATGAATTATTTGATAAATAAAATCAAGATTAATTTGTAATAGTTATTAATTTGTCAATATTCAGGATTTCCTGCAAAAAATGGTTGTACCGCAGCTTTTAACTGCGGTACAACCTCAGCATTATTGAATCTCTATTCTCTTATTTCTGTTTACTCCCGATTCCCTCTTGGGAAGTACCATTGATAATACGCCATTTTCAAACTTGGCAGAAATTTGATTTTCAATTACATTTTCAACATAGAAGCTTCTGCTGTAGCTTCCGCTTCTTCTTTCTTTCCTGATATAGTTTTCTTTTTCTATGTTTGTTTCTTCATTTCTTGTTACTGATATTGTGAGTCTGTCATTATTAAGGTCTACATTGATCTCTTCCTTTTTTACTCCGGGCAGATCTGCTTCAACAATATATTCTTTTTCATTTTCCTTTATATCCACCTTAATTTGTGCATCACCTGCGAAGAATGCGGGCATAAAGGAATCTCCGAAGAAACCGTCAAAAAAATTGTCTATGTTGAAAATATCATGGGGCCTTTCTGATAAGCCTCTGTTTTTTCTGCCGTATGGTACCAAGAACATACAAAACACCTCCGAATAATATGGTAATTTTTGGTCTTTAGTTTGACTTTGACTTTCTTTGACCTTTGTCTATATTATCACATTTATTATGTGAAAATTCAATTTTTATTATTCCTTATTTACTGTTAAATTAGCTCAAATTTACATAATAATTAAATATATCTCATTTTTTCTCTAGCGTATTTAGTTTTTACGGGTCTTAGGTGACATAATAATATTAAAAAATAAAATTATTCAGTTTGCCTCAGCAGTACTTGCATAATTTCAGAAATGCTAAATATTATGATATAATTATTGCAATACCAAAGCAAAATTTATAAGGCCGGTGTTGCAAATGATTGATTATATTAAGAATTGGCTGGTACATAACGGTATGGGCGAAGGGCTTTCTCTATTTTTGTCAAATATGATCACGGCAATCGCTATCGTGCTCCTCAGTATAGTGATAAATTTGATTGTAAAAAAACTCTTTTTGAAAATAGTAAAAGCATATGCTGCAAAATCCCCCCAAAAGTGGGATGACATTCTAATGAAGAATAAATTCTTTGATCAGGTAGTGAATATTATACCCGGATTTATTATCTACGGGTTTGCACCTGTCTTCCCCTTATATCAGGACTTGATTCAGCGGATTGCCTCTGCCTATATAGTCATTGTTGTTTTATTCGTTGTACATAAACTCCTGAATGCCGTGGATGATATTTACAGAAGCAGTCAGGAAGATAGAACAAGACCTATAAAAGGATTCCTTCAGGTTATTGAGATCATTGCAATTATTATAGGAATCATATTAATAATCAGCTTTCTTATAAATCGTTCTCCCTGGATTATGCTGAGCGGTATCGGAGCTGCAACGGCAATTATTTCACTTATTTTTAAGGATTCCATACTTGGATTTGTAGCCGGCATCCAGCTTACTGCAAATAATATGGTTAAGCTTGGTGATTGGATTGAAATGCCTAAATATGATGCAAACGGGGATGTAATAGAAATAACCCTGCACACCGTCAAGGTCCAGAATTGGAACAAAAGCATATCAATGATTCCTACTTATGCATTGATATCAGACTCATTCAAGAATTGGACCGGAATGCAGGAATTCGGAGGCAGGAGAATAAAAAGGCATATCAACATAGACTTGACCAGTATAAAATTCTGCACAGAAGAAATGTTGGAGAGATTTATAAGAATTCCACACCTCCAAGAATTTATCAACGGTTACAATAATGAGCACATTAATGGGATGCAGCTGACTAATATTGATGCTTTCAGGGCCTACCTGGCGGGATATTTGAAGAATCACCCCAAACTCAACAAAGAAATGGCCCAAATGGTAAGGCAGCTTCAACCGACCGAATTCGGTCTGCCTATAGAAATATATGTTTTTTTGGACGGAACAAAATGGGTTGATTACGAAGCCGTGCAATCGGAAATATTCAGCCATGTTATTGCAGTGATTCCTGAATTTGACTTACGTGTATATCAAAACCCTTCGGGATATGATTTCAGAAACCTTGACATATGCAAATCTTAATATGTTCAGTTTTATTTAGAATCAGAATCCACCTTAAGCCTTTCCTGTGAAAGAGAAACATAGATTGCAAGGGGTACCAGGATACAACTCAATAGTATTCTTGCTGCAGTATCCTGAAATGTCTGTATTATTGTAAATATTACCGCTATTATGGGCAGCAGCTGAACATTACTGTTCTTAATGAACAGGTATTTCATATCCCTTTCCGCTGTTACAATGCTGTTCAAGGAATATATCCCCAGTTCAACCCTATATCTTGACGGAATACCGATCAGCGTACTTGCATCTGCATCATCATAAACAAGAACATTGGAATTCTTAAGCACCTCAAAGGAGTCAAAGGGAAGTGCCCTTAGTATTACCTCATGCCCCCTGTGCCTCACAATCAGCTTATCCGTCTCACCAATACCGAGGATTTTCATGGTTGTGGGCATTATACGCACAATATCACTGTTTTCATCTGTAGGATAAGGCCTTCCCACTCTTAAGCATATTGACTTCCTTTTAATGAGAAAGGACAGGATTCCATATATAAATTGCCTGTGTCTTTCCCTTAAACCCTTCGCTTTTGTTTTATCACCAGTGTCATTTACTTCAATAAGCTCAATTTTATCAAGCTCCAGCTTTTTAAAGATGTTTTTTAAATCATCGTCTCCTATCAGATTTTGCTCAATCTCATAATATGAATGCTGATCCTTGTAGCTCCGCTTTAAAATACCCTTATCTTCTTCGCTGAGAACATCGCTTCCCAGGTATTTCAGAAAATCATCTTTTAAGATTACTTTCTTGGGAATATTGACATTCATAATATGCCTTTGATAGTAATTAAGAAAAATCTTGCCTTTTGCGGTCGTATCCCTTGTCACAGCCAGCTTCCCCAGGTAGTAGTCTATGTCATCATTCCTGTTATACAATTGATAGTTTTTACTTAAGTCAATCTTATCCGCCAGGTCCGGACATATCATGATCCTTTCCGAGCCGGCCTTTGGGATTCCAATTGGCAGGGTTATTGCCTTCTTCCTGTTTACCAGCACATATTTTTTCTCTTCAGCTTCATTATCTCCAAAAACGTATTTGTATAATTTGTTGGTCAGGTATACTTTTCCGGACACAAATTCCTGATTGTTGCCAGTATGCTTGTATCTGGCAATGAATTCAGTTTTGTTGCTGTGATTAAATACGGAGTTCACCTGAAAGGAATCATTTCTTTGAAATCCGTATTTCTCTGCATCTTCCCTGCTGAATTCTATTTTATCTATTGGAATATGGATTTTGCTTTTTTCAGCCTCAAAGACGTATGTGTCGGAATCCCATTCACAGTCATTCAATATGGATATGACGGAATACAGGCCTTTCATGAAACTCAAAAACTCCTCCTCATTTTTGGATACTTCCCTGTATTTCCTGTTGACCTCCACCTGGATGGACGGTATCCCGCAAACCGCTGCCATTGTTCTTGATACGTTGTTTTGCGGGCTTGCCGTGAATATCTTATTTTCTTCAACCATATGAATTCCATATCTGCTGAATATGACCCGGAACAGGTCAGGGATAAAACTATTTCCGCAAAGGTTATTTGAACCGTCGGTTCCCAGATCGATGTCAAATTCCCTGTTTTCCGCAGCTCCATGCAGGTCTATGAATATACGTATATTCTCCTTCCTGATAACGTCTATTAAGCTGTTCTTATAATCCCCGTCTCCGTCTATGGGATCATAGTTGGGGTCATAGTTGTCGTTTTTGGTTTTGTAAAATACGTGGCACCCAGTCAGCAAGTGTATCATTCTCGCAATTGAGCCGGTAAATATGTCTGCGCATTTTATCTTGCCGTTCCTCCAATGATTTACCGAATGAGGTGCCGATATCAAAACCGGTATGGTGCCCTTTTCATATTTATAACCGTAATCAGCTTTAGAATCTCCGTCATAATTATTCACAGAGAATGCCCGTTCAAACAAAATTGTATTTCTTACTATGTATTCGCGGCTTTTATTGTTAATCATAAGTACCTCACAAATCAATCTACTGCTAAAGATTTAGCGTATCCTGCTTAAAATACTCCTTTACATCCCTGACCAGGGACTGTGTTCCTATTATGCACACCAGCCCGTCATCCCCAATCAAATTATATGCCGTTTCTATTGCATCTTCAATCTCTGCTTCATATATCAGTTTTTCTCCCAGCATAGGCTTTGCTTTGTCCATTTGAGCTGTTGTGAACTTCAAATGCTTGTTCTTTGATGTGGTGAAAATAATCTTTCCTGATATATCATACATTTCACATGCGACGCCTTCATAATCCTTATCATCGGGAATTCCGACAATGGAGATAACATCTTTACTTCCCATTTCACTTACAACCTCCCTGACATGTCTCGCGCACTCCCTGTTGATACATCCGTCAAGTATGGTTAAAGGGCTTCTGTTTATCACTTCCAGCCTTCCCGGCCATGTTATGCCCCCTAATGCCTGTCTTATATCCTCTTCTTTGGCTCCCTCCAGCAAATTCTCTGCTGTGCAAACCGCAATTGCGGCATTATATGCCTGATGGCGTCCCATCAGATTCAGCCTGATATTTCTGTATTTGCTGTTCCGGGTAATGACATCAAAATAAGTACCGTTTCTGTCAATGCGTATGTTTTCACACAAAACATCCTGTCCGAAGGTAAATAATCTGACTCCCTTATCACAGGATTCCTTATAGATAGCATCCCAGGCTTCCTTCTGCTGTACACCGCTGACTGCAAACCTCTGAGTGCTGTTGATTATTCCTGCCTTATTAAAGGCAATCTCCTGCAGATTACATCCCAGCTGCGGAATGTGCTCCAGAAAAACAGTGTTGATGACCGAAGCTTCGCTATATATCCTGGTTACTTCGTCATATCTTGCGCCTTTTCCGCATTCAAACACATTGTAATCAGTCTCCTGATCCAGATAATACAAAATGGCAATAATAGCCGTAATACCGGCGGGCCCTAAGTACTCAGCTTCTGTCAATTGTTTTTGCACTTCCGCTGCATAAGGCTCCAGAATATTTGAATACTTAACAAAATCCTCCTCTGAAATTGCATTGCCGTTTATTCTGATTCTCTCCAAAAAGCTCACCAGATGCGGACTTGTACATAATCCGGTCTTAAGCCCGTGAGCCTCTATCAGTTTTGATATCATCCTGCTGACCGAGCCTTTCCCCTTGCTGCCTGTCACCAGTATATTCCTTTGTTTTTTATCCGGCTCCCCCATTTTATCCAGAAGCGTTCTTGCCAGATGCGGTCTTCTGGTAATCATATCCGGCATACCCTTTGGTATCTTATCTATTGCGTTCATGTAGGAACTATATACGAAATCTTCCGCTTCTTTAGCATTTGTAAAAATAGCAACCACTCCTATCAAGATGTTTCGCGATAAAAGAAGAATGCGATGTGAGACACGGGGACGTTTCGCGTGTCTCGCTTTCAGTGAGACAGGAGAAACGTCCCCATGTCCCATTATTATTAATTATTACATCAAGTTTTATTTTTTATCGCCTCGGCATATCAATTAATATCGAGGCTTTGTCCGCCAATATCATTCGGGAGGGATAAAAAGTGTTTAACAAAAGAATTCTATTCTTTTGCACTGGCCTTGCCCTGCTTGCAGCAGCACTTCAGGCTGTGCCCCCCATTCTTGGAGCAGCATTTGGTTTTGCAGCATTATTGAATGGATTCCCTATATATTTAGCGGCACGGCTCAGCTACATACTGGGAATATTGGTTTATCTTTCAGCTGCAGCCCTGTTGGCTTTTTATAATCCCTGCGAAGCCCTTTTTTTCATCTGTACCAACGGCATAATAGGACTTTCCCTGGGCATTATTAAAGACCGCTTCAGGAGTATCTATCCTATCCCTGCTCTTTCTGCAATTTTGGATATTGCAATACTGCTCATAGTCAATTACCGGTTCGGCATAAGCATTTTCAGCCCCTCTGCTTTTAGTACCCCTGTAAGTCAAGCTGCCGCCCTTATGCTTCCCATGTATTTGTATTGCTTGATATACCTGAAGCTGGCAATGTCTGTGGATAAGCTTCTTCACAGATACATCGAACTGGATATCCATCCGTGACTATTACCGGATAAAAGCCAGAGGATCCCTTTCCACAAGCGACTCAGGATTTATATACAGCGTTCCTACTGTAGTGGACCAATGCAGATGGGGTCCGGTTGAGAAGCCTGTCGATCCCACCTCTCCTATGATGTCGCCTTTTTTAACTTCAGCCCCCTCCTCCACAAGAAGCTTGTCAAGATGGGCATAGGAGCTGTAGATATTGCAGCCATGGTCAATTATTATTGTATTCCCTGTTACTTTAAGCATCATGGATAGCCTTACCACTCCATTATTAGCTGCCTTCACAGGAGTCCCCCTGGCTGCTGCTATGTCAATGCCTGAGTGCCTTCCGGACTCTTCCTTGTTAATGTATCTTATCATACCAAATTCGGTAGAAACCCTTCCTTCCACCGGCTTCACAAACGTGCCCTCCCAAAGGGGTATTTCCGAAGTTGCGGATTTTGCCCTATCGGTATGAACCTTATCCATATCAAAATTATCATCGCTTCTCTGTTCCTTCTGAGTGGCAGAAACAGTAAGATGCTGCTCCACAAACTCTTTATGGAGTATCTTTAAGGTTTCCTCTTTTTCGGCTGCAATTTCCCCATCCCTCAGTACCCGGACCTTGCAGCTGTAATCCCCTTCTTTTGTCCTGCAGCTTGTTCCGACTATAGCCAGTCTTCCCTCCATAAAGCCGAAAAACCTTGGCTGTCCCTGCACCAAAGCAGCTGATACCTGAATATCATCCCTTTCCGTCAGGCCCTTGAGATATATTGAGAAGCAGTCTCCCGGCAGCAGTTTCGTCTCTGAGAATATGATTTCCGGTACAGGCTCCGGTACAGGCTCCGGTACAGGCTCGAGTTCCGCCTTTTCAGGCTCAAAATAACCCTCCTGCAAGCCTATAACACCGCAGGCCAAAAAAAACAGAATACAAAATATAAGTGCTTTTATAAAATATTTACCCATTCCAAATAACCCCTTACAGCCTGTAAAGATACAGGCAGCCATACCTTGAACGGCTGCCTGTGTCTCATATTACATTTTTACTCAAGCCCCTTCTGCATACAACCCATCAAAATTAAGCAATATATACATACTTCCGTCATCTTTCTTTCCTATCCCGTTAATATACTTACTGCCGATATTCGATACGACTTCCGATACGGGTTCTATTTTCTCACTTTCCACAGTAATTACGTTAGATGCTTCATCGACAACGAAACCGGCTATAGTGCCTCCTGTATCGGCCACAATTATCTTTGTATTGTCTCCTGTGCCCGCATCTTCAAGCTGGAACCTCTTCTTCAGGTTTATTACAGGAATGACATTACCCCTCAAATTAAGCACCCCTTCAACATAATCGGGGGTATTGGGTATTATTGTGGGCTTCCTGTAAGGAACAATTTCGTTAACCTTAAATATGTCTATGGCGTATTCCTGTTCATTTAATCTGAACAAAACCAGCTGCAACATTTCCATTGAAGCACCCCCTTCTTTAATTGACCGGTTATTCACTAAATTTATAGTTCGACATTTTTACGGGAATTCCTTCTTACCCGTATATTAGGAACTACCTGTTGCACATTAGAAGAGTTATGCGACATAACTATAAATTTACATAACCAAGCAAGAGCTTGTATAGCGCAGGGACACGGGGACGTTTAATCTGTCCCGCTGAAAGCAGGACAGATTAAACGTCCCCGCGTCCCTGTAAGGCTGGTGCTCTGAAGGATGACTGCAAACTTCATATGTGCCGCATCATTCTTCTATTGTGAAACTCTGCTGATTTTGCGATGATAAATTTGTTTCACGATATTTATATGATATAATTAAAAGA
>Ga0208197_1000293_pt1 | contig 67536 bp, 48 predicted proteins | sample AD_JPNNA4_MetaG_FD_184444 | JGI IMG/M metagenome (GOLD analysis project Ga0208197, IMG submission 184444) | Active sludge microbial communities of municipal wastewater-treating anaerobic digesters from Japan - AD_JPNNA4_MetaG (SPAdes) (version 2) | ecosystem: Engineered > Bioreactor > Anaerobic...
TGCCATCCACACCAAACCCAAAGTTCAGTATGTTGAGGTTTTCCACATTGTCCCATGCATTGCAACTTATCCTATGATATCCATCCTGGTCATTGGTAAATGGCTCGGTGTATGTAGCGGAAGGGTTGTCATCCAACTTGTATTCAAGCCGTTGTAATCCGGATACTTCGTCCTTTGCTGTGATAACAACGGATGTTTCAGGTCTAATCCAAACCGTATCGCGAAGCAATACCCTTCTTCCTGAATAGGAGTGTTTGATGGTTGGGCCCGAAATATCCACAAGGGGCATACTGAAATGTTGTCCCTCCACGTTGCTTTCGCTTTTATTGCCCACATTGTCAATGGCAAACGACCGAATGGTTATAGCCCCCGATATGTCCGAAAGGTAGATGGGCTTCTCATAAAGACGAAACGGTTCGTTGTTGATGGAGTAGTGAATTTCTTTAATTCCCGCCTTATTATCCACAGCAACAATGCGCAGTTGGCTTCGCCCTGATGAGAACTCCTTCCCTGCAACCATGTAGGTATTACCTACAATTTCTTCGAACACCATGGGCGGTGTTCTGTCCACATAGAAATCGTAAGATTTCTCATTCTCCCTATTGCCTGCCTTATCCACCGAAAACCACCTGATGGTATGGTCGCCCTGCGGGAGGTGTGATATCGAAATGGGTTTAGTATAGGGGCTGATGCTGCCATCATCAATGGAGTAGTAAGTACTGAGTACGGCAACTATATCGGATGATGTGAGTTTAATCTTCGATGTGGCCGCTAAAACATCGTTATGCTGTGGACCCTCAACATCCAATACTGTTTCGGGTGGTTGTGTATCAAGAATTAGCACCCTTTCGCCGGCATCGAACTTTTTCCCCGCATTGTCCACATAGTAGAACTGAACAGTATGAATCCCCTCTTTGTCAATAATTACCGGATTGTGATACTCTCCATATTCGGAACTGTTGATAGAGTAATAGATTTTTCCCTCTTTGCGGAGTTTTTCGTATGCACTTAATTCAAGCACGCTAGTCCCCGAAAGGTAGATCTCCCCATTCTTTAAAATGCCTTTTTTGGAATCGAAGTTGCTGGGGGTAGCTGGTGGTTTGCCGGATGTAAAGAGTTCGAATCGAATGCTGTTGCCGGTAAAAATGTCAATGCTGGTCAAGTATTGTGGTCCTTGCCCGTTCCATTGCACTGGGCTTGCATCGGGTTGTATGCTCTGCAACTTGACGGCATTGCTGCCATCGGGGGAGAGGGACATGTATAGAAAAACAGGGTCGTTGGGCTTTACAACGGCAGATGTGTCGGCACGCAAAGTAGGGTAGTCTTGAGCAGTTAAACTGCCGAAGGTCACAACCAAAGTGCCGATTACAAGGACTATCCTAGTGAAAAGTTGCATATCGCTCTCCTATTTTTTAATCCTTAACCTTGAATATTACAAACTCAACCCTGCGATTCTGCCTATGCTTCTCTTCCGAACAGGTTACCCCTTTAACGCATTCATTGATGGGTACGCTATCGCCAAATCCCTTTGCCCCCAATCGGGCCTTGTCAATACCCTTGTTAACCATGTATGCAACCACGGCATTGGCACGTGAATTTGACAGTTCAATATTGTATCGCGATTCGCCACGCTAATCGGTATGTGCCCTAAGTTCGATCCTAATATTGGGATACTTATTCATTAGGTAAACCAGCGTATCAATCTCCACCTTCGATTCCGGACGGAGGTTGGCGCTGTTGTAATCAAAATAAATATTATCCATTGGTACCACTGCTTCAGCTGAGGTTGTCACCCAGAATGTTTTGGGCTGTTCTACGTTGCCAACCATGTCCACGGAATAGATTTTGATCAGGAACTCGCCTTCCTGTGAGAATGAATGGCCATCCTCGAATTGATGGAATGGGCTGCCATTGAGTGAGCATAGGGTTTCTCTCACGGCTGTGGCTTTGTCCGTTGCCGACAACTTAACAGGAGCACCCAACTCCACGTAATAATGGTTACGCTTGGCAAATATGAGCCCATCGGTAAAATCGATCATAGTTTCAGGCGGTGTATCATCGGTGATAACCTTGTAAAGAATGGTTTTGCCGGTTTTGGAGTCTTTCTGTGAAATGTATTGTACACCTTCCTTTTTCAACGACTGCAAAATGGAATCCCTGCTTGGGGTAGGAACAGGCGTTAACGTATTGGGGTCGTCGGGAGACGAAACGAAGAAGTAGGCTGATTGATTCGATTGGGTGTAAACCTGTCCGTTGCTATCCACATAAAGCGCCGAATGGTGCTTTAGCTGCTCTTGCCCCGATAAGTTGAAGCATAGAACAAGTAAGAGGAGTAGTGGAAGAGCGTATTTCATCCGTTTCATATATGAATTCTATCCAAACTTACGATATAAAAATTAAATTTCAATGCCATCCATTCCTGTTCTAAAACCAATAATCAACATATCGTCAATCTGACGTCTGTTGCCCATCCACTCATCCATTGTACGATTGAGAATGGCTTTTTGTTCATTCATGGGCTTTTCATGTATTTCCAAAAGCAAGTTTTTCAGCCGTTGAGTGGAAAATTTTTTGCCGTCAGCACCTCCGAATTGATCGGGAAACCCATCGGTATAAATGTAAATGGCTGTAGGTTGCTCAATGTCGATGGTATGTAGCGTAAATTCTCGTCTCTCTTCCAACTGAATACCTCCTATGGGCACAGGATCACCCTTGAGGTGGGTTAGCTTGCCGTTGGCAATGTATATCATGGGGTTTTTGGCGCCCGAGAAGAGCACTTTTCGTCCATTGTCTTTAATATTGCAAAGCGCCATGTCCATGCCATCCTGATTATCGCTGTTTTGCTGTTTAAGCAGGTATCTTATGTATTGGTGAAGATGGTTGAGCATTTCGTTGGGTAGTATTTTTCCGCTGCGGGTTATATTTTCCAAAAGGTTAAACCCAATCATGCTCATGAATGCGCCGGGAACCCCATGGCCGGTGCAATCAACAGCCGTCAACAGGAACCCGATCTCATCGGCTGCAATATTGTGAAGCTTGAGAAAGCTTTCGATATTTTTTTCTTTGTGAATTCGTGCCGAGGCAAAACCTGTGAACCAGTAAAAATCGCCGCTGACAATATCACGTGGCCTAAGAAGGATGAATGAGTCGGGGAAAACCCTGCGCAGATTCTCCTCGGTGGGCATCATGGCCTGCTGGATACGTTGCGCATAGTTCAAACTACTGGTAATATCGCGATTCTGCTTATCAATCTTGCCGAACGCATCTTGCAGATCCCGGTTCTTTTCCTCAATCACTTCGTTTTTTCGGGCGATCTCCTTGTTCTGGTTCGAAAGTAGAGCATTGGCCTGTTTTTTCTGCTTGAGGCTGTAGTATATCATTCCGGCAAGGAAAAGCACACCAAGTATGATGAAGATAAACACATTTCTCATCAGTTGCTGGTTGCGGATGATGGCCTCCTGTAGCTGCTTTTCAGTATTCAGCAGGTCAATTTGCACCTGTTGCTCCAGGGTAAGCTGTTGAACGTGTTCGAGGCTTTCCTCGGTTTCTTTCAGCGCTTTCTGTTTATCCTGCAATGCCTGCTCGGTTTCTTTACGGGCTTTATCAATCTCACTTATCTGATTTTTCGCCTGTTCAACGATCTTTTTGGCTTCTCTTTCCTGGTGCCTGATCTCATCACGCTGTATCTTTCGTGAAATGGCCGTGTATTGAGAGAAATATTCGGATGACTTTTCGGCATCGCCCATTTTATCATAGACATCGGCAAACAGCGAGTATGTATTGCGGAGCAATTTCTCATCGTTGAGTTCCAGGGCAATGGCTTTGGCCTCTTCCAAATTGGTGACAGCTTGGGATAAAGTGCCTGATTCGGATAGTGCATGGGCAATACTGAGCAATGAGGCGGCTATATCGGCCTGTCGATTCATTTGTCTGGATATGTTAAGACTTTCCCCAAAAAACTCGATGGCCTTAGGATAATTCTCCTCGTCGCTGTAAATCATTCCGATATTGTTATAGATAACGCGTTGGGCATTGAGATTTCCCAGCTTTTTGTTGAGGTCAACAATTTTTAGGAAAAGCTCTATGGCCTGCGTCGAAGCTCCGTTTAGCCAGTATATGCGTGCTGCGTTATTGTAATGGAAAGAAGCCTGATTGTAATCGGCAACATCCTCATAGTGCCTTGCCTGTGTGATATTGTCGTCAATCTCCTTAGATAGATTTTTAGGCAATTGTTGCCCTACTATAGCAATATTAGAAAAGAAAAAAATGGCAACAATGGCGACAACCATTTTTGCTCTCCCCAATCGTCGTGTAGGCAGAAGTAGCATTAAAAGTTTTTCGTTACGGGGATGAAATTCATCGGTAATGCGATTAGCTTTGCAAAATCTTTACCTTCATCAAGAATATCTTCATCATCCTCAGGATAGTACCAGTTAACCTCAATCTCGTTACCCTGTTTATGGTAAACATGCAGCAGGGAAACCAGCTCCATCATTCGTTTTTGCGAAGAGGAGTTTAGGTATTTAATGTTGAGGTTAACAACGGTTTTTGGCTTAGAGTTCTCGATGTATTCCTTAACAACCTCGAGAATTGGATGGTAGAAGGCCACAGAGTCTTCCGGTAAAGAGGAGCCCGATATTTCAATTACACCTTTGTCAAAATCGACAATAACCTCCGGGGTCTCTTCTGTCATAGCTATGGTAAATTTTTTCATGGATTAATGGGATAAGATAATGTGGGCAAAGGCCTTATACTGTAGTAGTCAGCACAAATATAATAGATTAATAATATTGGTACAATACAATTCATTCCTAATTATTGATGATATTTCTCAACCTGACCTTTCTGTCAGGTTGAGAAATATCGTAATGGGAAGGTTTGTATTCACCAGAAGCTGTAAACAAGTTCTGTTTAATCTCGTCCAACCTCAATAAAACTTCCCTGTTTACGCGCGCTGATAGTGTTGTCGTACATGGCTTCGCACGAAACGCCCGGCATGTAGAATTGCCCTTCGTATGCAGCGTTAAGGCGGATGACGAAATTTTTCACTTCTCCCGTTTGTAGCGAAAAATATGTGTAAACCCTGTCGTCACGGATATCCTGATATATGTATGAGGATGATTTTATTGGAGTTTCACCCTCGTCGAGCCTGCTTGTGCGTATTTCCCATCCCGAGGGGACAATAAACGATAGGATAAGCTGATCAAGATTCCCGCGAGTGCCCGGGTTATAAACTCTCACATTGGCATAAAAATCGGTTCCCTGCATCAGGGATTTTGCCAAAATGGGCGTTTCGTCCATCAGGAAGTAGCTAACTTCTAAATTGAGGTTGTTGTTCTGCTCAACTTCTTGCCCTGCGCTGGGTATTCCTTGAGTGATCAACCGTATATAGATTAGCCCTTTGCCGTTGTTCTTAACCACAATTTTTTCGGAACCCTCTTGAACCGGGTCAAAGCGATGCTGAATAACAGAGAGCTTTGTGCTATAACGTTTTGAAGGATTTCCATGTATGCCAATGTTTACATCAACCCCTTCGGAAGCGGGGTTGTTACTGGCATATTTAGCAAAGGCCAGTAGGCTGTACGAGATCTCCTGGGTGCTCATCCAGCTATCGGAACCGAGCCGTTGAGAAAGTTCCCGAAGTAGGGGCATGGCCGTTGAAAAATCGCCAAGCAGAATCAGGGTTTCAACAATCATGGCCCTGTCGCGGATGTCGGAACCGTAGGTAAACCCTTGCTCCCTATAGTTGTCAATGGCGGTAGGCACTCCCCTGATAAGGTCTTTGGCAACTTCCGGGTTCCCCACAAGGGCATAGGCTGCTGCAAGCCTCCACTTTGCCTGTATCGACAGGTTAGACGTTTCCCTCAGTCGGTTCATGGCGCCCATATCGGGCGATTTGGCCAGAGCTAGAGTGTAAAGACGGTATGCTTGCATCAGGTCGTTGGTGCGGTAACCGCTTGGCCCCTTAGAAGTCCAACTTCGGGCCAACTTTCGCTGAGCTTCTTTCCATCCATCCATCACACCTATGGGTAGTGAATATCCCAATTTCTCGGCCTCAAGCATGAAGTGTCCTGCGTAGGTGGTAGCCCACTCATCGGGATAGTACGATCCGGGCCATAGCGATAGCCCGCCTTCCGTTGTACGGAAGGTTTTGATCTTATCCAATGCCAGACGAACATTGCTCTCGGAGATTTTCCTTGTCTCGTCATCGAAATCGGATAGCTTACTGATGAACAGCTGAGGGAAGGCTTTTGAAATCGTCTGTTCGAGGCAGCCGTGCGGATAGTCCAGCAGGTATTTCAACCTGCTTCCCAGGTTGAGCGGCGGCAATGAGCTTAACTCAACTACTGCCGTATTGGTACCTGAAATTCCGAAAGCTTTATAGCTTAATTCGCATGCAGATTCAGCCCTGAGAATGGTGTCCTGCACCAACGTCATGGCAGGATTCGGGTTGCGAACATTCAGCTCAATTTCGTGGGTGGCCTTTTCTTTCCCGCTTTCAGCGATCACCTTAACCTTCCCAACGCCAAGCCGCGAGGCTACCCTGAGGTTAAATCTGACTACCTGATCGCCAATATCTTTAAAATCAATGGTCTGAGTGGATTGTCCTTTAATTGTTAGTAGGTCGTTGGTTTCGACTTTTACTTTTACATGTTTAACATTTTTGTCCATGGCGAAAACGGTAACCGGAAGCACTACCTCTTCCTCGGGCCCAAGAACTCGTGGCAGGGTTGATAGCACCATGAGAGGTTTACGAACCGGAACGGTTTTTTCAGCCGAACCGTATGCGCCATCCTTGGCGGCGACTGCCATAACCCTTACCGATCCGATATAGTTGGGCATTTGGAATGAAATTTTTTGCTTTTTACCCTTGCCCAGTTCGAATGGCCCAAAATAGCGAACCACGGGTTTGAAGCGATTGGCTGTCCTGCTTTCCTCTTCCTCGTTTTCGTCACCACCGCCAATGGAAATAATCCGTTGCAGTTGTCCGGTCTGCGCGCCCATCACCAAATCGTACAGATCCCATGTCTTAACCCCCAACGCCTCACGGGCGTAAAAATCAGCCCAGGGGTTGGGCGTTTTAAAACGGGTTATATCGAGGAGACCCTCATCCACCACAGCCAGGGTAAATGCCATTGGCTTACCGTTCTTCTCGGCAACAGTTATGGTTACCGTTTTTTCGGGAGCCAACTCGTTGGGCAGACTGATTGTGGGTGTAAGATGGGTTTGCGGGTCTTCCACAGTAATTCCGGCAATGCCGTATAGTCTCATTGGCAGGTCGTTAACGGTTTGAGCATGAGGCTGAAGTAGCATGGCGTTGATGTACACATTGGGTGCCATCTCCGATGTAATGGGAATTTTGTGAATGGTTTCCCCGTTTTTCGCATCAACCCACAGTGCCTGTAGTACCTTCACTCCATTCTCGATGGTGATGAATATTTTTCCGCCTTCGGGAGAGGGGATCGTTAGGTTGGCGGTTTCACCCACGTTGTATTTCTCTTTATCTGTGGCAAAAACCAGCATACTTTCCGCTTCGGGCGTAAGGCTTTTGTCGCGCTTCACCCAACCGGGCCAATCGAAATAGGCAATGGTACCGGTTGCATGGGTGCCATTGGAATCAACAGCACGGATTAAAAATCGGCCCCACTCAGGGTGATTGATTCGAAGGCTGTATTGCCCAATGCCTTTGGAATTGGTGGTGATGTAGGCTTTTTGTATAGGCCTGTGGTACGAACTGGTAATGTAGTTCGAAAGATCCTCTCCGCTTCGATCCCACCACCAACGCCAGTCTATTTTATACACTTCCACTTCCAGCGATTTATTGGGCACGGGTATCCCTTCGGAAGTAACGGTAACGAAGTCAACCGTATAGGTGGTATCGGTATAAAAAACATTGCCGCGGTTCCCCGATTCGGGTAATCGAACACCCACGTAGTGTTGGTGGGGGTGATACGGCAGTGTGAACCGATCGATGCTGAATGCCCCTCCTTCTTCGAAAACCCTAACCGTGAAACTGGCCTTTAAAACTCCCGGGGCAGATGTGCGGACGCTAATGTTGGGATTGAATGTCACTGCGCCCTTGTCGTTCAGTCGCCCGTCGAAAACTTCCTGCTCTTCGGCGTAGAATGACCGGGCGGGATCATCGAACACATACCCGGGGTAGTTGTTAAAAGCGGTGGTCGATTGCGAAAGGATGGCGCTCATATTGACCCTCAGGTCGCGGGCAGGTGCACCGTGCAGCCAGGCCGATGTTACGGTTGCACGGTTGGTTTTCCCATAGCGTAAAACCTGGCTATCGAAATTTATATTGATTTTTAACCTGTTGGGCATGATAGCCTCCACCCGCAACGGCTTGGAGAATGTGGTTCCTCCCACTTTTACCCGTGCTGTGTATGTTCCTGTTATATCTTCACTATCGGTAGCGATGGGGAATGCGGATATCCCGCCGGATGGATTTGTTGTTACTTTTCGGTAAACCAGCTGGCCGTTGGGATTGGTAAGTTCGAAAGTGATGGGATGGTTGGCAGGCAACGTTTTCCCTTTGTCCTCAAGTATGAAAGAAACAAAAAGCGTATCGCCCGGTCGCCAAACCCCTCTATCGCCATAAATAAAGCCTTTGAGCCCTTCCCTTACGGCAACACCCGACACATCGAATGCGCTAAGGGGGAGCGAGGATCCGGTTCCAAGTTTAAGGTATCCACGCTGTTTCCCCGATTTTGCAATTGCCAAAAAGGGCTTTTCGTGTTCAGACAGATTAGTGGTGGCCAACCCGTCATTATCGGTAGTAAGCGTTCTAATTACCTGCTGCTGGTAGTTAAGCAGATCTATGGTAACACCGCTTGCCGGCCGTGCAGTGCTTAAATTGGTAACTGCCACAAGCATCGAACCATCGGTTCCCCATTTGGCAATGATCCCCAGATCGGATGCGATTACATTACGACGAACGCTCCTGTTATAATAGTATGAATTATGGCAAGGGTTATCACGTTCGTACCAATCGTAATATCCGTAATCATAATCGTAGTCATAGTCGTAATCATCGTCGTAGTAATAGTAACTGCGAGGGGTATCATCCTGCGGATTATAGGTCTCATTGATAGTATTAATGGGGTCATTGTTGGCTTGCCCATTGCATATGTAGGCAGAATACTCCCGTTTGAAATCGATGATTACCTGGTATATTGCCCCGGGTTCTGCTTTTATTAACTCGGAAAGATCGAGATAGTGGGTATTCCATGTGCTATAATCCAATCGACCGTTTTGGTCGAGCAGGATGGTTTTCTTAACGATTTGCCTTCCAACCCGCGCCAGCTCGTGTTGACCATCGAGGGCATTCATTTGAAGAAACTGTGCGATGTTTTGCTCAAAAATCCTGATTATTGTAACATCAACCGCTCTCAGGCTTACGGATTGAAATGGGAATAGTATTCCCTCTGAAGTTGGCATGATTACCCCCTGTCCGATGAGCTTAACTTCAGGATTTTGCACTGTGAAGTTTATTGTTAGCACTATACTCGCTTCGAGCTTTTTCCTGTTAATGTTTCTTATTCCATCGGAAAGGTAGAGGTTGTATTCCCCGGTTAACCTTGTGGCGGGGAACACCTTGGCTATATTCTTTTCTACTATAATGTTGAGCGCTGTTTCATTATCAGTCCATATAAGGCCGTTCAGGCTTTGTGAAGGGTCAAGGGGTTCGGTAAAGCGAATCTCCACACACTGTTCAGGCGAGTGTATTACTTCGTATGATTCCATGTTAAACACCCCCTTGGGCGGCACCTCAAAGTTTATGGTTTCATCGTAATCGGCATCGATATGCTTTCCGCTCCAAGTCAACTTCACCACCCCGGTATCGTCTGTTTGGATAACCTTTTCAACCCAAAAAAAGTGGGTTAACCCATCGTAACTGCCTTCCCATGTAACATCAAGCTTTTTTCCGTTCTGCGATGCCTTGAGCGTCTTTTTTATTTTATCGCCATCGGCAAAATCAGCAGTGATCACTTTCCCTGCCAATCGTCTTTCCTGTATGGATATATCATCGTAAAACTCAATCCCGCTGATTTTAACCTCCATGGCCTGTCTCGCCGTTTGAAAGGAGAACGTAAACTTTTCATGCTGTTTAGAAATGTCTTTTACCAGTCGGCTGAGGAATACATTAACCTGGAAGACTTTATCCCCGGGAAGGGGTTCATTGGGCTTAAATTCTAAAGTCTTTTCATTGAGCCAGGTAGCTACACCGCTCACTGCAGGTTTTATACGTAGCAGTTTTGGGTCGGCTTCCTGTCCAACCTTTTCGGGGCCTACCATGTTGGAGGCGAAAACAACCCTGATGGAGCTACGGGTGGATATTACTCCAGTAGTGTGGGCCGAAATGTAAATGTTGATCTCTTGCTGTGTCGGAGCAGCCTTTGGCACGGCAACATAAAAGTGCGATAAAAATCCTATTAATGCCAAAACGATAATGGCCAATGCGATGATTAACAGTCTCTTCTTCATGTTTTAAACTTTTAGGGGTGATACATGGATTAAATGTTTTAAAGATATACTAAAAATTACATTTAAAAAGTTGTATTAAGATTTAAAACAGGATTGGGGCTTTCATTGTAAACGTTATTCGGTATTGCTCATTCAATTGAATGGGTTACCTTTCCTGCCCTATAAAATTGTATATATTTGCAGTACTAATAGTTTTACCCGATGCTAAGAATCGCAGTTGACTTTGACGGAACTTTGGTAGAAAACGAGTACCCGGACATAGGGAAACCTAAACTTTTTGCCTTTGAAACGTTAAAAGCCCTTCAGGAGAAAGGGTTCAGATTAATCCTCTGGACGGTGAGAAGCGGAAAAGAGCTCGATGATGCGGTAGCGTTCTGCCGCAGCAACGGTATTGAGTTCTATGCCGTGAATCGCAACTACCCCGAGGAGGAGTGGGACGGAAGCATAACGCGGAAGATTGAAGCCGATATATTTATTGACGACAGGAATTTGGGAGGGTTTGTTGAATGGGGAAGGGTATGGCAATTGTTGTTTCCCGGGGAGAGTGATCTTGAAGTGGAAAAACAAATAGTAAAGCGCCTGCGCAGACCACCGTTTTGGAAAAGATGGTTTTCAAAGGGCAAATAGCACCGGATAGGTTATCGTTACACAAAGATTAATAATCTGATTATGAGGTTTTCTATTATTTGGCCTTTTCTGCTTTGGTCTATGGCCATATTCCATTTGGCAGCATGCAACGGCCCCAAAAAACATGAACATTCCCCTGAGGTGAAAAAACGCTCCGACCTTCAGTTAGTCCGATTTGATCAGCCTGTTAATGGCAGTATGTTCGCCCAGGGCGAAGCGGTGATGCTATCCCTCAGGGTAGTTGCCGATACCGTAAAACCCGATTCGATTCTGCTCTACGCCGATAGCAGATTTCTGGCCAAATTGGACGAATTGACGTATAATATGGAAACTCAAGCACTACCCTTAGGCTCGAGACAGATCAGGGCGACTGCATGGTATAAGGGAGAAAGACAAACCGTTTCGGTTGGCATTAGGATTAAGGCCGGTAAATCGCCCCGTACGATGAGCTATCGGGTTGTGAATACTTTCCCCCACGATAAAGAGGCATATACCCAGGGTTTGTTCTACTACAACGGGTATCTTATTGAGAGTACGGGGCAGAAGGGGATGTCAACCCTCAGGCGGGTTGAGATAAAAACAGGCAAGGTGGTACAAAGCGTAAACCTCGATCAAAATTATTTTGGCGAGGGGGCAACCCTGTACAAAGATGAGATATACCAGCTTACATGGACGTCGCGGAAAGGCTTTGTGTACAATCCACAGACGTTTAGTCTCATCAGAACTTTCGAATATCTGACACAGGGATGGGGTATAACCACAATGCAAGATACGCTGATTATGAGCGATGGCTCCAATGTGCTTTATTTTCTTGAACCCAAGTCGTTTACTGAGTTGAGAAGGGTAGAGGTTTGCGATAACAATGGCCCTGTGTCGCAGCTTAATGAGCTTGAATACATCCAAGGCAAGGTGTATGCTAATATATACCAAACCGATAGGATTGTTATTATCAACCCAGCATCGGGTATGGTTGAGGCTCAGGTTGATTTCAGCAACCTTTTAAAACTTTCGGACAGGCATCGGAATATTGATGTTTTCAATGGCATTGCATGGGATGAGGAGAACCAACGGCTCTTTGTTACGGGTAAAAATTGGCCTAAGCTATTTCAGGTTGAAATATTTTAGAGGTCATTGCCGTTATTTGTGAAATTTTGCACACAATTTGTTGCCAAACAGATGCCGTTTTTAAACTAAAACTCATACTAAACGACTATTTCTTAGAAATCGGTAAACCCTAACCGCTTAATCCAAAACACTATGCTTAGAAATTATTTCAAACTGACCCTCTTCCTGTTTATTCTTTTTTTGGGTGCTTCTTTTGGCACCCTGGCGCAAAAATATACCATAAGCGGATTTGTTTACGAAAAGGGAAGTCGCGAAACCATGCTCGCAGTGAATGTATATGCGGCCGGGACAACCATAGGGACTGTAACCAACAGCTATGGATTCTATTCCCTTACCCTGCCCAAAGGCGAGTGGGAGATTGTTTTCTCGTTCGTTGGATACCAGCCCCGAAGTTTTAATATTAACCTGGAAAAGAGCATTGGGTTGAATGTTGAACTTGACCCTACCATTGAGTTGGAGGGAGTTGAAGTTTATGGCGAACTATCAAAATCGTCAAGTCGGAGTGCACACATGAGCGTGGTGGAAATTCCGGTACAACAGATAAAAACCATTCCTGCCCTTCTGGGCGAAAAGGATGCTCTTAAGGTGATACAGCTTATGCCCGGGGTGCAGAAAGGGAGCGAAGGTACCAGTGGATTTTATGTTAGGGGAGGAGGCCCGGATCAGAACCTGATTATTCTCGATGATGCTCCCGTTTACAATGCCTTTCACCTATTTGGCTTCTTCTCTCTATTCAATGGCGATGCCATTAAGAGCATGGAGCTAACCAAGGGAGGCTTCCCCGCCAGATATGGTGGCAGGTTATCTTCGGTACTCGATATCACGATGAAGGATGGGAATAAGGAGCAGTTTAGCGGTGAGGCCGGAATAGGAATTATTTCCTCGCGGTTGGTATTGGAAGGACCTATACAGAAGGAAAAATCATCATTTTTGATATCAGCCCGAAGAACTTATGTGGACGTATTGATGAGGCCATTTATGCCTAAGGATGTAAAGGGCGGCTACTTTTTTTACGACCTTAATGCTAAAATGAACTGGGAGATAAATTCGAAAAACAGGATATACCTAAGCGGGTACTTTGGCATGGATAAGTTTTATGGAGGTGAGGAATACTACAGGCATTCAACGGAAGCAGGTCTGTTTTGGGATAATGCCACGTCAACAATACGCTGGAACAGCGTGATAAGCGCTAAGTTGTTTTCGAACCTGTCGTTGATTTTTAGCAACTACCGGTTAAAGATCTATGCAATGGAGCGGTATCAGGATTCCAACTATGAGCTTAGCTATAGTTCGGGTATTCGCGACTACGGTTTAAAGTACGATTTCTCGTGGATGCCGTTGCCTTCGCATACTGTAAGATATGGATTAAGTTCTGTTTGGCATGGGTTCACCCCCAGCGCGGTGGTGCTCAAGAATAACTACATGAACGAGTTTAAAAGCGAAATAAATACGATTAATACGGTAGAGTCGGGTTTGTATGTTGAGGATGAGATCAAAATCTTTGATAGGGGGATAGTCAATATTGGCAGCAGGTTGAGCCATCATTACCATAAAAAGAACCAGCAGTTAAATGTCGAACCCCGCATATCGGGAAGTTACTTTATTACTAAAGATATGTCGGCCAAGGCTTCGTATGTTCAAATGAATCAGCACATACACCTGCTGACAAACACCGGTATCGGGCTCCCCACCGACTTGTGGGTTCCGGCATCCGATCTGGCTCCTTCGCAGAGCAGTTGGCAAGGGGCCATTGGTCTGGCTAAAGATGTTCCAAAATATTCAACTACTGTTTCTCTTGAGGGCTACTACAAAGAATCCAAAAATGTGCTTTCGTACCGTGAAGGGGCTAGTTTTCTCATGATTGATGACCCCGAAGGGGCCAATGAGATAAATTGGGAGGATAATGTTACCAGCGGCCTGGGGTGGTCCTATGGAGTAGAATTGTTGATACATCGGAAGTCGGGAAAGTTGTCCGGATGGATTGGCTATACCCTTTCGTGGACACAGCTACAATTTGACGAGTTGAATCAGGGTAGAAAGTTTTATGCAAGGTACGACAGAAGGCACGATGTGTCGGTAGTGGGTATTTATGAACTGAACAAGGGGATTACCCTTTCTGCTACGTGGGTTTATGGAACCGGTAATGCCCTTAGCATTCCCATTGCAACTTACCCCGCATGGCAACATGTTCCCGGAGAATCGTTGTTTAACAGCTGGTACAGAACAGTTGGGGAATATGGAGAAAAAAACTCATTCAGAATGGCACCGTATCACCGCCTCGACTTTGGTATTCAGTTCCATAAAAAGGCTGATAAGTATGAAAGAATATGGGAGTTCAGTGCCTATAATGTTTATAACAGGCACAATCCCTTTTTCTATTTCCCAGAATATTACGAGGAGTGGACGACAGAAGGGGAGGTTATATCCAAGAACAAGTTGAAACAGGTGAGCCTTTTCCCATTTATCCCTTCAGCTTCGTGGTCAATTAAATTCTAAACGTCTTAATGAGAATGTTATGAAAAAGTTTGAAATTAAAAGGATAAAATCATTGGCTGTAATGTTTGCAGGCTTTACTACAATATTTTATACATACAGCTGCATAGAGGATGTTCCCGATGATATTCTTCCAAAGGCAGAACCTAAACTGGTTGTCGAATCGTTTATTTCTCCCAACGATACCATTAGGGTCAGGGTATGCCAATCGCTTCCCATAAACTATAACTATTACCTCACATCTGATGATCATTACAATGAATTTCCCCCTTTAAGGGATGCTTCAGTCAGCATTAGAAACACCCATACCGGTAACCCGATTTCCATTCCTTACGATTCTCTATCCGGTTTTTACGTACTTTACCCATCCCAGTTTAGCGTTGAGAAGGGTCAGGAGTATGAACTTAAGGTTAATCACACTGAACTGGGCGAAGCCTTAGCCAGAACAAGAGTTCCCAGTAGTACGCCTGATCTTTTATCGGTTAAAATCGATACCGCAGAGGTGCATACCTATGAAGGTGTTGAAACAGATTACGACTTAGTGATATCGGGAATAATTAAAGACACAGGAGGTGAAAAAAATTTTTACAGGATAATCTTCACCTTTTACTATTGCTATGAATATGATTATGTTTACTGTTACACCGATATGGTCGAAAAATTAATTTCGGATACGGGTAGCGATGGCCAGGAGTTGCCATTTACCCTTTATATTTATGGCTATTCGTGGCAGTACTATAAGGTTAAAATACTTTCTACTGATATCAACTACTACCATTTCCATCGAACGCTCGAGAACTGGTCGGAAGGAAATCCATTCGTTGAGCCAACACCCGTTTATTCTAATATTGAAGGGGGCTTGGGCATATTCGGATCTTATCTTGAAGTAGCTTTTTAGTTTACTATACAGTACTACAAGTAGGTAAATTTCATTGCTTAAAAATTTGCAAATGAGAATTGGACTTAAACTATCTTTTTTATGCCTGTTCGTTGTCGCAGCGCATTGGGTAACAGCTCAAAACAACTTTCTGATATTCGTAACACAGGATGGCGATGTTGCAATTCGTATCACACTTGAAAATGCTTATTTCCATATTTCTCAATCGGGGGAAGTAGAAGAATTCGGCAGCCTAACAAGTGGAAAAATATCTTATAACCTCAACGGACAGGTTGATAGAATCGGTTCAGCTAAGATTTCATATAATATTTATGATAAAGTAAGCAGGGTGGGAGAAACGAGTATTTCATATAATATTAACCATGCAGTTGATCGCATTGATACCTTAAATATATCATACAATATAAATGGCAATATAGAAAAAGTAGGTTGCATAAATTTTTCCTATAACATCCATAATAAAGTTAACAGGATTGGCTCTTCAGATATCTCTTACGATGTCTTTAATAAGGTTAATATGATTAGTGATAGGGATGGATTAATAATGTTTTGCAATAAAACCAAAACAACTAAATAACGCTGCTGAATTTAGACCTTCCACATTTTCAACGCCATTAATTTATCTGCTTCAACCCCGAACATAATCCAATGGCTGTTATTGTTATCTTTGCAGGGCAAGGAAAAACAAGTTAATCGATGCAAAGGGTTGTATTGGGAAAAGATATCATTTGGCTTGATGAGGTTGATTCTACCAATGTCCATCTGGCTGCCCTTGCAATGCAAAAGGTTGAAGAGGGAACCGTGGTGGTTGCCAAGTTTCAAACAGAAGGGAGAGGGCAGCGTGGAAATACGTGGGACAGCGAGGTTGCCAAAAACCTCACGTTTAGCATATTGCTTCGACCAACCTTTTTGCCTGTAAAAAAACAATTCTTGGTTTCAAAAGTCGTTGCACTGGCCATTTGCGATACTCTCGATTGCTTTGTAAGCGGCATTTCCATTAAGTGGCCAAACGACATATATGTTGGTAATGCTAAAATTGCCGGCATTCTCATCGAGAATAGCTTCAGCTCGCACATTATGGACACTTCCATTGTTGGCATTGGCCTCAATGTTAATCAGACAGACTTTGCCGATGACATTCCCAATCCCACTTCGCTTTGCCTGCTAACCGGCAAGGAGTATGACCTCAATGCCCTTCTTGAGAAGCTTTGCCATACATTATCCAATCGGTATTCACAATTGATTTCTGAGAATTTCGATACCATTTCCAAAGATTACTTTGGAAAACTCTACCGGAAGGATAAATATTACACCTATATGGCCAACGGCATAACTTTTAGGGCCATTATTTTTGGGGTAAGGGATTCGGGAGAGCTGCTGCTGAAAACGGAGTCGGGTGATATCAAATCATTCTTCTTTAAGGAGATATCGTTTGTCCACAATGGGCATTAGCTTTATGTTGGCTTTATCGACACAATCTATCCGTTGAATGCCGTGGCAATCTGGTCTGCAATGGCATCGATACCCTGCTTAAGTTTTGACCCCAGCATCATTTTCATCATAAAATTGAGATTGGCCTTTAGGGTAATCTTCATTCGGGTGTCGTACGGCGCCACCTGTTTTAGCTGTATCCAAAGGAAGAATTCAAAGGGAATCTGTCCGTCACCCGTTATTTTTATGGTTTTATGGGGCTCTCTGTCCACAATCCGCAAGCCTGCTTCCTTCACTCCCTGGGCATCGAATCGGCACCAATCTTCACCTGCCTGCCAATTCTCCAGCTTGGCTGCCTGGGCAAAGGGAGTGAAATTCTGAAAGTTCGAAAGAACTTTATAAATATCCTCATCCAAACGCCTTATGCTTACAACTTTGCTTTCAACACTTACCATGGTTCGTAATTTTAACAATTAGTTTGGTTATTTTTTCCAATTGCCCGGATCCTTTCTCCACTCAAGCAGTGTTCTGTGCTGATGAGGGGAGATAAGGTTTTGCTCGGTGGCCTGAGTAATTAGGTCGTCGTACGATGCCAATGTGTAGAGAGGTACGTTTTGTTTGGCAAAGTTTTGCTTAGCAACATCGAAACCGTATGTGAATATTGCCACCATACCAAGCACTTCGCAACCTGCATTGCGCAAGGCTTCCACTGCTTGCAGACTGCTTTTCCCTGTAGATATTAAATCCTCAACTACCACAACCTTTGAGTGGCTGTGCAACTTCCCTTCAATCAGGTTTTCCAACCCATGATTCTTGGGTGATGAACGTACGTAGGCGAATGGAAGCCCCATTTCGTGCGCCACCAGCGCACCATGTGCAATGGCTCCCGTAGCAACCCCTGCAATGGAGTTAACGCTGGGGAAATGCGTTGAAATTAAATCTGAAAAATGGCGGCAGATCTCGGCGCGAATTTCGGGAAACGAAAGGGTTATGCGATTGTCGCAGTAAATTGGCGACAGCCAGCCCGAAGCCCAAGTAAAAGGATTGTCAGGATTTAGCCGTATTGCATTAATTTCTATTAATTTTGCAACGAAAATATTGTTTTTCATGGGGAAGAGGTATTCTATTTATTTCGACTCGAGAAAGATTGTCATTGCCAATCAGGTTGATATCCGTTTTTATGGTAATGGGTTGATAATTAAGTATGACGAACCTGTTGAGTTGGTAAAGTTACTCGATTTTTTTCATTCTTCCGACTTCCTCAGGAATCTATTTATTTACGGTGATGATACCGATTCCATATTCAACGTTTTGCGCAAGCATTACAAAGTGGTTGAGGCAGCCGGCGGGCTGGTGAGGAATAGTAAGGGCGATTTTTTGCTAATCAGGCGGAACGATTTTTGGGATTTGCCTAAGGGCAAAGGCGATAAGGACGAAACGAGCGAGGAGACAGCCCTGCGCGAGGTAGAGGAGGAGTGTGGCATATCACAATTACGTATCGAAAAGCCTTTAACCACTACCTTTCACATATATTTCGAGGGAGAAAAGAGGATTCTTAAGGTAACCGATTGGTTTGCAATGTCCTATTTGGGTAACGAAACCCTTGTTCCTCAGGTAAATGAAAACATTACGGAAGCCATTTGGGTTGAGCGAGACAACATTAACAAGTACTTAAACGGCACCTACAGTTCTGTTAAAGACGTGTTTAAAGCTGCCGGAGTGGAATCAGCATAACCATCAGATTTCTCCCCTCGATCTTAGTAGGTTGAATAGCAGGATTTCAAAATTTTCCTTGGGTGAAGCGGCTGGCGACATCAGCAATTTCCTATCGGGGCCAATTAGAAAGTAGGTTGGAAAGACCCTCACATCAAAATCTTTGATTACATCAGGTTTATTGCCATAGTATAAAAAGGTCCATGGATATCCACTCTGTTCAACAAATCTCTTCAACTCATTCTCATCGTTATCAATGGAAATGGTTACAATCTCAAGATACTTGCTATGCTTGTCGTATAGCCTTTTCAGCAGGGAAAACTCCTGAAGGCAGGTGTAGCTGGATATGCTGCAGAAATTCAGGTAAACGTATTTCCCTTCAAAGTCTTTGAGTGAGGTTAATTTACCGCTTGTTGAATATAGCTCGAAAGGAGCAGGGACAAACCCCGGTAGCAGGCGGGTAACCTTTGAACGGATATTCTCAGCAATAATTAAATGCTCAGCAATTTGAGTCTGCCTGTATAGGGAGTCCAATATTGAAAGCAGGGCTGAACGTGAAAATTTATCGTCGAAAAATCCGTCGTGCAAGCCTTTTAAAATAACCAGTTCGAGCAGCGAATCCTTGCCTATAACCTCATCTTTGGCCAGGGTTGCCTTGAGCCTTGTATAACTTTTTTCATCGGATATATTGTTGAATACCGCCTGACCCGAATCGGTCCGTGCGAAGAACAAGAAGTATTTGTCGTATAGTAGGTTGAATAGTTCCATGTAGGATGGATTGTTATACAGAATGGGCTTGTTTAAAAAATAGGAATCCGATATGCTTCGTGCCTTTTGCATGAGCGAAAGCTGGCTGAGCAGCCCATATCGGTAAAGTCGGTATGCGGCAAAAAACGGATGGCTAAATTTTTTATACCTCGTTTCAATGGTGTTGATTAGCGAATCGATGGCTATGTTCTGCGATCCCGCATATGCATCTTGAACTATTTGATCGAAATGTTCATTGAACGCCGTATCGAATGAGCTGATTAGCACGTTTACATCATCCTTGCCAATATTGGCAATGCCCACATGCATTTCTACCTCCCTGAAATAGGGGTTAAGCCTTTGGATTTCGGTTTTGGGCTCATTTTTAGGAAGTACAAGCTGATATTTTCTCCCCGGCTCTACAAACAGGTAAATCTGATAAATCCCTATGTGGCTGAAAATGTACTCAATATCATTAACTCTAAGTTCGATTGAGAAATCACCGTTTTGATTTACCATACCTCTTCCCACCGGGATCTCGGTACGTGATATGAAATCGGAATACTGGTAAAACACCAGCTCTTCGCCATTATACGAAGGGGCATTGCCATACAGGGTTACCTGTCCGGTTGCCATAAAGTGGAACAGGACAAGCGAAAGGATGCAGACCAGGAGTGCTTTAGAACGGGTCATCAATGTGTGGTTTAGTTTCAAAACCGATTGTCTATAACCCTTAACGATCAATGTATTTATTTATGTCGAGTCCTGTGGGTAAAAATTTCGATACATCACCTTTGTTTACCAGAATGTCCCTGACAATGGTCGAGTTTATGGGTGTGTGCTCGGGCGCAGTGAGTAGAAATACCGATTCCAAATCGGGTTTCATAATTCTATTCACTTGCCCTACAGCTCTTTCGTATTCAAAATCGGCCGAGGTGCGGAGCCCACGAATTAAAAAACGTACTCCGATGCTGTTGCAGAACTCAACGGTGAGCCCTTCGTAGCTCCTCACTTCAATCCTGGGTTCGTTGGCGAACACATCGCCAATCATGTTCATCCTCTGCTCGATGGTAAAAAGCGTTTTTTTTGCCACGTTTTTGCCTACGGCAATCACTATCTTATCAAAAATATTTAATGCTCGCCTAACAACCGCTTCGTGCCCAACGGTGAATGGGTCGAAGGTACCCGGGAATACTGCAACTCTTTCCATACTTTGGTTTTGTAATGGGTATATATACAAAGGTAATACCTTTTACATTGAATATTGCATTGGATTTGAAAAATGGAACTTTAAACTATGCAATTACCTTTGCCGATTTTACCTTGGTATTCAATAGGGCGTAATCCAACACTTCGCCAATATACTCCACATACTTGAACTTAACGCCCTTAATGTACACCTCCCTGATTTCCGATACATCCTTCTCGTTGTCCTTCGAAAGGATGATTTCGCTAACGCCCGCCCTTTTGGCGGCCAATATTTTTTCCTTAATCCCCCCCACAGGCAGTACCTTACCCCTAAGGGTAATCTCTCCGGTCATGGCAATCCCTTTTCTCACCTTTCGCTGAGTGTATGCCGAGGCCAGAGAGGTAACCATGGTTATGCCCGCCGATGGTCCATCCTTGGGGATTGCCCCTTCGGGCACGTGGAGATGAACATCCCATTGCCCAAATAGATCGGGGTTAAGTTTAAGGGTATCGCAATTCGCTTTGATATACTGTTGGGCAATGATCGCCGATTCCTTCATCACTTCGCCCAGATTCCCGGTGATGGTCAGCGTTCCCTTGCCCTTGCTCAGGCTTGTTTCAATGAATAGGATTTCGCCTCCTGTTTCGGTCCAGGCCAAACCCGTAGCAACTCCTGCCAACTCATTGTCAAGGTAGGTATCTTTCAGATATTTTGGCACGCCCAGCACCTTTCTGATATCGTCAATGCTCACAACGGCGGGATGCTCCTCGCCAAAGGCGATTTTTTTAGCCACATTCCTTACCACTTTGGCAATTCGTTGGTTCAGGGTTCTCACACCGCTTTCGCGGGTATAGCCTCTGATAATCTCCTCCAAAACCTCGGCGGGAATGGTAAGCTGATTCTTTTTAAGCCCATGATTGGCTATTTGCTGTGGAATGAGGTGCCGCTTGGCAATCTCTACCTTCTCTTCCATGATGTACCCGCTAACTTCAATCATCTCCATACGGTCGCGCAGCGCAGGGTTAATGGACGAAATGTTGTTGGCGGTGGTGATGAACAGAACCCTGGAGAGGTCGAATTCAATATCCAGGTAGTTGTCGTGAAAAGTGCTGTTTTGCTCCGGATCAAGCACTTCGAGAAGCGCCGAGGCAGGATCGCCATGGAAATCTTTACCCACTTTATCAATTTCATCCAAGATGAATACAGGGTTGGAGGCCTTTACCTTTTTAATGTTTTGGATTATTCTTCCGGGCATGGCCCCTATGTACGTTCTCCTATGTCCACGTATTTCGGCCTCGTCGTGCAATCCTCCCAAGGAGATACGGGCATATTTACGGTTGAGCGCTCTCGCCACCGATTTTCCAAGCGATGTTTTACCTACCCCCGGAGGCCCATGCAGGCAGAGTATGGGGGCTTTCATATCGCCCTTTAGTTTGAGTACTGCCAAATGCTCAAGTATTCGCTCTTTCACCTGCTCCAGCCCGAAATGATCCTCGTCCAGAATTTTTTCAGCCTTTTTTAGGTTGAATGAATCCTTGGTGTATTCATTCCACGGTAAATCTACGATAAACTGGACATAGTTATGCTGAACAGAGAAATCGGCAGCCATGGGATTCATTCGGCTAAGCTTGGTCAACTCCCTGTCAAAAATGGCTGCCACCTCCTTGCTCCACTTCTTCTTCGAGGCCTGCTCCTTAAACTCCTCAATACCCTGCTCCACAGGGTTTCCACCCAGCTCATCCTGTATGGTTTTCATCTGCTGATGCAGAAAGTATTCCCTTTGCTGCTGCGACATATCGCTCCTTACCTTGTTCTGGATATCGTTCTTGATTTCAAGGAGTTGAATTTCTCTTGCGAGAAACTCAAGCAGCAGAACGCTACGGCTTTTCAAATCATTCTTTTCCAGCAATTGTTGCTTGTCTGTAGCTGGCAGTTCGATATTGGAACAGATAAAGTTAATGAGGAAGTAGTTGTTGTCGATATTTTTAATGGCAAAGCCTGCCTCCTGTGGCATATTGGGTGACAGGCTGATAACCTTAAGTGCAAAATCCTTAATGGAGCCAATCAGTGCTTTAAACTCCCTATCCTTTTGATTGGTTGGGTCGTCGCTTAGTACCGTTACGGATGCAGTGAAGAATGGTTCGCTGGTCAGGAATTCATTTACCTGAAAACGGTGTAATCCTTGAAGGATTACAGAGGTGCTTCCATCGGGCATTTCGAGTACTTTCAGTACCCTGGCAACGGTACCAAGAGTGAAAAGGTCTTTAATTTCAGGCTCTTCAATTTTGGCATTAACCTGAGAGACAGCACCCAGAATACGCTTATTCTTTGCCAAACTTTTTATTAATCGGGTCGATTTTTCCCTTCCCACAGTGATGGGTAGCACAACTCCGGGGAACAATACGGTATTGCGTAGTGCCAAAATGGGTAAAGTGCTTGGAACTTGTTTGGCCGGAAAATCCCCCTCATCCTCGGTGAAAAGCGTTACAACCTCAACCTCTCGTTCATCCGAATCGAAAAGGAAAGGAGTGATGATGGCCTTATTGCTTTTGTCGCTCATATTTCGTTGTAAAAATATAAAAAAGGTGACAATATGTCACGGGCAATGCTTTTTGCACTGCGATATTCCTACTGGGCAATGCTCATGCCAAAATTAAAAACGCCTGTAAATTAGGGAAAGGTCGAAAACTTTGGCAAGAATGGCAATCTCTTTTTCATCCAACTCCACGTTCCTACGCTCCATGACCTTTTTGGCAGTTTCCAACGCCTTTTCCAGCTGATAGGTAGTATATCCCTGTGCTCCGCCCCACGAAAAGCAAGGGATGAAATTGCGGGGGAATCCATCGCCAAAAATATTGGCACTTACCCCCACCACCGTTCCGGTGTTGAACATGGTGTTAATGCCGCATTTTGAATGGTCGCCCATGATCAATCCGCAGAACTGTAACCCCGTCTTTACAAAACTTTGCCTGGCATAGCACCATAGTTTCACTTCGGCGTAGTTATTCTTAAGGTTTGAGTTGTTGGAGTCGGCTCCAATGTTGCACCACTCACCCACTACCGAGTTGCCTAAAAAACCATCATGGGCCTTATTGCTATTGGCCAGAATAATGCTGTTATTTACCTCACCTCCTACTTTGCACCCGGGGCCTATGGTTGTGGGGCCATAGATTTTGGCTCCCAGCTTAAGGGTTGAGTTTTGGCAAAGTGCAAATGGCCCCCGGATAAGAGCGCCTTCCATAACTTCGGCATTCGCCCCGATGTATATTGGGCCGGTTTGCGCATTTAGCGTGGCACACTCCACCTTGGCACCCTCTTCTACAAAAATGTTGTTGGGATTAAGCACATTGTTAGTGGGCGAAAGGTTGCACGATTGCCTGTTGCGGGTGAGCAATTCAAAATCCTGTTCCAAAGCCCTGCCATTTTGTGTAAAGAGATCCCATGCATGGTATATGGCAAATGGCTCAACAGGCAACTGCTTTGCATTTGGAAAAGCCTGTGCGGATGGCGAAAAATTTACGTCGGGGAGTGAGGGAAGAAATGCGGCGACCAAGGTTGTGCCATGCACCAGCGAGTCGCCAATATCCATGGTCTGAATATAGTTCAAAATCGGTTCGTCGGGGATTATGCCGCTGTTTATCAACAGGCAAGGGGCGTTGGTTTGTGGCAAAGGGTACTTTGCCGAGAGGTAATCCTTTGTGTGGTAATAGCATTGGGTATTGAGCAGATACTCCCATTTTTCTTTGATTGTGAGTATTCCAATGCGAAGTTCAGAGACCGGACGGGTGAAAGTGAGCGGGAGGAGATGATCCCACCTGCTGTCATCGAAAAGGATTACGTGCTTTGCCATTGCTTAATGCTTTCTTTTGTATAACAAAGTTACTGCTTTGTCGGCATATAGGAGAAAATGCCAATAAAAAAAAGCTCACGATGGAGCTTTTTATGCGTTTCGACAAGTACCGGAGGCAAATTTGCTTCCGCATTTACCCGATTAATTGCTCTTTTTATCAAGGTGCTTTTTGTACTTCGACATGAACTTGTCAACACGGCCGGCAGTGTCAACCAACTTCATCTTACCGGTATAGAATGGATGCGATGTGTTGGAAATTTCAACCTTAAACAGCGGATACTCAACACCGTCAATTGTTAAAGTTTCCTTAGTATTCACTGTCGATTTGGTGATGAAAACATGCTCATTGGACATGTCCTTGAACGCCACCAGTCGATAATTCTTGGGATGTATTTCCTTTTTCATTTTACAAATATTTATCTTAATCTTTTACCGAAATATGGGTTGCAAAATTATTAATATTAAACTAAATAACAAAGAACTATTTTTTTTAGAATGTTTTTTTTCTTCATTTTTTCTTTAGTTGCCATTCGTTGTTGTATCTCAGTTTGATTAATCGAGTATTAAATTAAGCATCATTTCTTGAGATTTATTAATCGAATTAGTTAAGGAATGATGGCAAAAAGAAAAAGTTATATGGAACAATGATTACCTTTGCACAGTTTTAATCCCTCTTCAATTGAGAATTTTACAAACCATTAAGCGTTTCGATTTTGGCGGTGCAGAGAACCATGTAAGAGTCCTTTCCAATGCACTTGCTAATCTTAATCACGATGTTTATATTTTCAGCTTTGAAAGTGGACGTCAAACGAATATGCTCAATCCCAAAGTTACCTTCTTAGGGTTTTGTGCATTTTGTGGAACACTTTTTTTCAGTGTCCTTAAGTTAATCCGTATCATTCGCAAGCACAAAATTCAGCTGGTGCATGCCCACCAGCGTTTACCAATTCTGTCGGCATCAATAGCAGGATACATTATGGGAGTCCCGGTAGTTGCCACGGTGCATGGACGCACCGGTTACGACATTCGTTCCAGGGTATCGAGGGTAATTCCCAGATCTATTATTTTCGTTAGCCGAACAACACTTGAGAAATCTGATTACTACAATCAAATTAAAGCCAAATCGGTGCTTGTTAATAATGGGATTTCTGATGTGAACGATAATACCGTCTTTATCCCCTATGGGATTGGATATGTAAGCAGAATCGATTCCAAACACGCATGTGTAATTGGCCATCTCATTGATTTAATGCCATCCATTGCGGAGGTCAACAATACAGTAACCCTGTCCATTTTTGGCGGAGGGAAAGAGTTGAACCATATAAGGGAAAAGGCAATTGCCGTTAACCGAAAAATGGGGCGGGAAGTTGTAATAATACACGGCTTTGTAGAAAATTTGGGCTCTATGGAGTTATTCCCTGAGCTAATTTTGGGAGTAGGAAGGGTAGCCATTGAGGCTGCTGCCCGAGGCTGTTCGGTGATATCGGCCAATGCAAACAGGCTGGGGGATCTGATTACTCCTGAGAATTATCAGTTTTACAGCGATAATAATTTCGTAAACGTGAATGGTTCTCCTCCAACCGCACAAACTCTTTATAACAGGATTGTCAGTTTCTATGAGAATCGAGTGGAGAATAGGAATAAAAGCCTTGAACTGTGTAACGTTATTCATCGTGATTACAACTCGGAAGTAGTGGCCAAAAAGATCACATCGTTATATTCCAGGGCGCTGTTATAAACCCTATATTATAGTTCCAAACAATCATAAAAGCGCATTAAGGCATTGCGCAATTGACTATTTGCTTGATGTATTTTATTAAATAACTGTTATAGCCAAAAGTATGCTGCTGTAAAAACTATGACAGTAAAGGCATTATATAGAGCATAGGCTTTCAGTGGAGTATAGGCCGAAGGCTTAATTCCCAGTCGGAAATAGAGGTATAGGCAAATCGCAAATTTTTCAATCCAGAATGCTACTAATGCTGCCCAAGCCACCCCGGCAATGCCCCAAAATTGGACAAAGAGAAGACTTAATGCGATATGGACAACCAATTCCAGCAGAGAAATGGACAGCAGCGCTTTGGTTTTACCCAATCCGATGGCCACGGTTTGAGGGAACAACATTTTGCTGTTAATGGTGAGAAGGTAAATCATGAAAATTTCGGCACTGGCGCTAAAATCCGGATTGAAAACAATGGGAAACAGCGGTTTGCTGAGAAGTATTGTTACTATGGTAATGGGGAAAAGTATGTGCATATGCCACAGGGTTCGTTCCTTAAGTCGCCTCATTGTTTCATAAAGTTTTTCCTTGATGGAAAACTCGGGGAGCATGGAGTTGCTCAAACCGTTGGCCATTAACGTAACCAGAGGCAAATCGCGGGCTCCATACCGATAAATGGCAAAAGAAGCCAGATTGAATCGGGAGGCGATAATTAACCCATCGATGTATGAAGCAGACCCGCTTAGGAATATTTTCCCTATAAGGGGGAAACCTAAAGCTAAAAACCGTTGGATGAAGGGCCTGGAAAAGGACAATTGTGAGTGGTTAAGTACCAGCACTAATGCCCAGATTAGCTTTAAAACCGATACCAGCAATAGGGCGTAAACGGCACCAATCATACCTAATCTCAACACCACGGCAAGACATACAGCAATGATTTGAATGGAAAATATGATTAGCCCATAGCGTATAATGTTTTTAAACTGATTCTTTAATAGGTATATATACTCAATGATATACCCGGGCGCACTGATTGCAGTGTATAGGATGGCAAGCCGGTAATGCTCGAAATGGCTTATGCTGTCTAATTGTCGGAAAATTGGCTCAAAGATCAGCCCAATAGCAAGTGTAATCAGTGCGAAGATGACAATGACAACAAAGGCATTGAATAAGTCGGCCTCTTTGTCGTGTTGGTTAGATTTTACCAAGGGTAACATGGCCTGGATTAAGCCCGAAATCCAGAATGTGGAGAGAAGCCCTGAGATGAACAGGACGGTTTCGAATATCCCAATCTCCTCGCGGCTTAGCCCCCATTTGGTGAAAAAAATGCTAATCCCCATGAGGGCAACGTAGCGAATCAGCTGAAAAGCCTGCAGGCTTGTGGTATTGTTTATCGATATTTTGGCTGCCCTGATCATGTCGAGAAGGTGGTGCAATTTATGAATAAAAACGGGATCAGCATAATTTATGCATCATTAACGGTTGCAGCAATTGATGTTAATGCTCATCATAACGTGAAAATAAGTTTTTTGGTTTTTTTTGAGAAAAAAACTCTATATTTGCCTCCTCAAAATGGTGGATGTAGCTCAGCTGGTTAGAGCGTCGGATTGTGGTTCCGAAAGTCGTGGGTTCGAGTCCCATCTTCCACCCCAGCAGTGCTTCAGGTTTTGCTGAAGCACTTTTTTTATGATACGCCCAAAAAGTATTTGACATTCCCTGATGCTGTTCCGTTACTCCATCACATTTTAGCCCCAAGACATTCTTTTTTTACGCCAATTCTTAAAAAGTGCTAAAAGTGATCCAAATCATCTTAAAATAAGTTGATTCTGTATTGCATAATGAAAAATAAGCCCTATATTGTATTCAATTTGATAACTAGTAATCTGACCCAATAATGAGAGATTCGAAGATGATGCTTGGTTTGGTGTGCGATATGTTTATTGCAGCGAATCCTAATTACTTTTATCAACAGGTGATTTATTTCCCATTTTATAAGGGTATGAGGAGCAACCCTCCGTACTTATGCCTTTCCGATATTTTCATTGACCAGGTTGATATTAAACTGGTAGAAGAACAGTCGGAAAACAAGAGTATTAATTCGGCAGCATGCTTCTTTTTCAAGAATTAAATTCTTCAGGGCTTATTTGAAAATGGGCTGTGAGAACAGCTGAACATCTTTTTCGGTAATCTCCTTTTCGCACAGGATAATTAACCTTTCAATCACATTTCTAAATTCTCTGATGTTCCCGGTCCACGAGTTTTTCTGAAGAGCTGCTAAAGCCTCGTTGGTAATTGTTTTCGGCGGGATACCATACTCTTCACAGATAAGGCTGATGAAATGCCGGGCCAATACGGGAATGTCTTCAATCCTCTCATTGAGCGACGGAACGTGAATGATGATTACGCTTAAGCGGTGGTAAAGGTCTTCGCGGAACCTGCCTGCCTCGATTTCCTCATGGAGGTTTTTATTGGTTGCTGCGATTATCCTAACATGTACGTTTATATCCTTGTCACTGCCAACCCGTGTTATCTTATTTTCTTGAAGCGCTCGTAGCACCTTTGCCTGTGCGCTTAAGTTCATATCGCCTATTTCGTCCATGAATAGTGTTCCACCATCGGCCTGTTCAAATTTACCTTTTCGCTGTTTTATGGCAGAGGTGAATGCCCCTTTTTCGTGCCCAAATAACTCACTCTCGATGAGTTCAGAGGGGATTGCGGCGCAATTTACTTCCACAAAGGGCATATCGGCACGGTTGCTTTTCTCGTGCAGCCATCGGGCAACCAATTCCTTGCCGGTTCCGTTGGCTCCCGTGATCAGCACTCTGGCGTCAGTTGGAGCCACTTTTTCTATCACGTCTTTCACCTTCCTAATCGCCGGAGATTCCCCGACAATATCGAAGGTTTTACTTACCTGCCTCTTTAAAATTTTTGTCTCCTTTATCAGCGTGGTTTTATCGGTTGCGTTGCGTATGGTGATGAGAATGCGATTCAGGTCAAGGGGTTTTTCAATGAAATCGAATGCCCCCTTTTTAATGGCTTCAACAGCTGTATCGATATTGCCATGCCCCGAAATCATGATGACGGGCACTTCGGCCGAACGGCTAAGCAGCTGGTCAAGAACCTCTATGCCATCCATTTGTGGCATTTTAATATCGCAAAGCACAACATCATAGCTGTTATTTTGAAACATTTCAATTCCAATTATGCCATCTTCCGCCAGATCAACAACATGCTTCTCATATTCCAGAATTTCTTTGAGAGAATTACGTATTGCCCGTTCATCGTCTATAACCAATATTTTCGACATGGAATCCCTTAATTTTAAGTTGCAAAAAATCTTATTCAGAGCTGTTAACCCAATGCAAATATAGAAAAAATAAGATAATCATTGGTTGGACACCAGGGTTTAGTATGGAAGAAGCAATAACCCCGGCTTGACGAAAACAAATTGGATGTTGTAAATCCGTCCGTTTAAACGGGCTTGTAACAGGTGGAACCTTATTGTGGAAGGAAGGAGTAAAGTTAATAATGAGAAAAAATTTTCCACTACTCGTAGCAGAACGAGATTATTTTTATCACATCGTCTTGGCGATTGAACTTAAGGTTATTAGTTTGCACGAAATCTTTTAAGGATTCCCATTTATCCGGATATAATTTCCGTAAATCTCGCATCCTGTTGATGTTGATTATTTTATTCCCTTTTTTTATCAGATACATTTTTTTCAGGGTGATGTCAACATTAATGGACCTGTCGATTTGCTTGTATGCCCCGGCATCATCCCAAGTGTTGATCCTAGCCACCGACGAGGTGATGGTTGAAGCCCCGTATGCTCCCCTGTTATCGGCCGAACTTTTTATCTCAGTCTTACGGTTCAGTAAAAGTTCATCCCCGCCTGTCAACGATTGTATAACTTCAGCTATTTCTTTGGAATTAATGGGAATGAAGGTCCTTTTCCCGTATGAGATAGCTGCAATCTCAGGTAACCCGGCCAGTTGGTAGGCGTTGTTATCGTTATCAAGGAAATAAATTCCATTTGTGAGTAAGTTGTAATTGAGATAAGTCTCAGTATGTGTACCGTCCTTAAAGAACACCTTTCCCATATAAAAAACGGGATCAAGCATTTGATCCTTCAGGGTCATTTCTTCAACCAGGTTAAAACGGTTTTTTTCGATGCTTACAGTTTTATTATCCTGAGAAAATATTGATATAGAGTGTAGCAGGACAATGAGCAGGGTGGCTAATCGGAGTTTCATGATTGTTTATATTAAGTTAAAGTTAACCCAATAGTATCAGGACGTTGATAGTTATTATGACTAACAAATCTAATAAATAATTCCTGAAAAATACTTTTATCGTACAGACCGGATTTAGTTCTAAAAATTCTTGTAAAGAATATCGCATTTGTCGGTAACAATGAGGTATTTCAACTTCGCATCGCTTTGGTCGGAATTGTTGCAGTAGCCCAGCAGATTTATCTCGTTGCTTGAAATGCTGAAAATCCGGTTAATGCAAAAACTTTCATCGGAAAGTATAGGGGTGTTCCCCAAAAGCCTGCCATTATCAGATAGTTCAACGATAACGTGAGCCATATGGTGTTCGCTTTTTCCTGCATTCAGCTTTTTTCCATTTAAATCAAGCGATGTGAAATTGAAAAATGCCAGATATTTGCCCTCGGCCTTGACAATATCCACCAGTTGCCCCTGAATATCGATATCAGTTTGCCATTGAATACTACCCAATGAGTCGGCCATGGCAATGGTGAATGAGTGATAGAGGTCGTTGCTATCGGGAACTTTGGTGGCAAAGCCAAATATGCTGATTTGGTTAATGTCGTCGAAATTGTAGTACACAGGTAATGCGTCGATGTTGATATTACTGCTGAAAACATCCCTTCCTTTGTCGTCGAGTCTAATAAGGGTATTCACGTATTCGTTCTCGGCTTTGGTGCCGCTAACCACCACCATGCACCCCTGTTCAAAGCCAACAATATGGGATGCGCAATCGCCATCGGGGATGGCATTTTTCCCCTTAGCACCTATTTCGCGTACCCACTCAACCTTTTTATCGGTGCCAATTTTTGCCGCAAAAGCCATGGGTGGCATATTTGCCCGCCGAATTGCACCCGAAGTATATTTGGGCTCGCCCAGAATGTCGAAAACACTTCGGGTTAAATAGGGTTGAGTTTTACTATCCTGACTACTCTGAGGAATGGGATTTAGCGGTATAGAAACTCCACGGGCACCGGCAGCATTGCCCAGCATGCTTTTCGTGAGGCTCTCTCTGGTGAGGTAAACCCTTAAGTTTTCCAGATCGCTATCCATGGATTGTATAAGAAATTGCATTTCCTGATTGGTAAAATTCTTCAATCCTGTTTCGCCTCCGTACTGCTGTTCGAAAAACTCCTTGAACCGGGCCACCTTATCATTGTCAATGGCACCTTTCAACGTATTGAGCATTCTCTCGGTAGTGGTCAGCTCCTGCGCAAGACGATGGTAGAACCTCAGTTTTCTGTTCATCAAATCGGAAGTGCTATCGTCAGGATTGTTTAGTGGCGATTTTTCAAGGATAAGAAAACTTTGTCGCCCTTCAAGGTATTTAAACAGCTCTCTTACTAACGAGTTATTATCATATTTGCCCAGTCTGAACAGGAATAAATCGTCGAACGAGGGGTATTTTTCATCCTGTAAAATGGTTTGTGCCAATGAAATTTTCCTTTTATTATCCACAAACATTTTTTGAATGGATGATATTTCGTGGCGTAGAGATACTATATCGTTGTTGTATGTATGCATAAAATCGTTAATCCATTTACCATAATCCCAAAGATCAAACGTATCCTTTAAAAAATCGCTATTGATGATTCCGTCGAGACGGTAGGTTTCAATATTTTTCAGGCGGTAAGCCTGATTATGCCCTGCTATGGGATATGCATTGATAAGGGACTTGTAATTGTTAAAGGATTCGATACTACGGTTAAATTCATTTTTAAGTGATTCTAAGGATGATAGTAGAGTATTATCGGTACGAAGCAGAGCTTCGTTATAGTTCTCGTACTTTTCATTTATCTGGTTGAATAGTCGGATACAGTTGTTGTAGTGATCTTTGGATTGCTCAAGCGACTTGTAGATTAAGTTGACGGAGTCCTTATAGTGGCTGTAAAAGATGTTTTTTTGGTTAACATAGTTTAGCACATCCTGATCTTCAACCCTTTTGCCTGCTGTTTCTATGGGTATGTTGGCATAAAATTCCCGATTCTTTCGCACCTTGTCTTCTTCAACGAAGCGCGGGAACAATGAGTAGTAGAGTACAACATTGCCCACCCAGTAGTTTGCCAGTTCAAACTCCCGAAGGGGGTCAAGGTTTTGAAGAATCATTTCGGCGGTATAACCAAGCTGGATATACGTGTTGGCAAAGTGGGGGTTCTGATTTTGGTATAGGAAAAGCCTGTAGTAAAGCTGTTGTGGCTCAAGGGTGCCAATTTGGTTGTAAAGATCTTTGTAGTTGACCTCCTGGGCATGGGAAACCGAACAAATTAGACCACCAAACCACAGGAAGGCGGTTATTTTTATTAGAAATTTTTTTAAGGGTATCATGTTTGTTAACTCATTAAAATTCATTGTAATGCTGCTCTTAGACTCCTTCGGTTGTTCCTTCTTCGAGGATATCGATTATTTTAAATTCCACCCTTCGGTTAAGGGCACGATTCTCGTCAGAGGTGTTTGGTACCATTGGCTTAGTAAGCCCATACCCTTTTGCCACAATTCTCTCGCTGGGTACCTCAAAATCCAGCAAGTACCTTACAACGGCTTGAGCCCTCTTTTCGGATAGCAAAAGGTTGTATCCTGCATTGCCCACGTTGTCGGTATGTGCTGCAATTTCAATCACAATATTCGGATTGTCCTTTAGCAGGGTGATAACCCTGTCGAGTTCGGGAAACGATTCTGACGACAGTTCAGCCGAGTTTGTCCCAAAGTTGATGTTGTTCAACCGTATTGATGTTTGCTCTTTGAGCGGGACCAGTTCGGCGGTAAGGGTTGAACTTTCCTGTTTTCCCAGGTCAACCACCTGGTTGTGGAATGAGTATCCCTGTGCTCCGCGAATTGTAAATTCATATTCATCACCCTCACGAAGCATGGCGGTTACCTTTCCATTTTTAACATCTTCAATGGAAAAAACAATGGTTTCGTCACGGTTAAGGTTTCGGATTAACACCTCTGCTGCTACCCCTTCTTCTGTTTCGGAGTCGGCAATGACAATTTCGAAGGCACGTTTTTTAGCCTCAAGGGGAAGCGATCTTTCAAATCTTCGGAAAATAACATCCCCCGAAACATTCAGATTAAAAGAGTTTTCGCCAAACCAATCGGCCGAAGCGTTAACGGAATACTCATTCCCCAAAGGCAGGGAGAAGGAGTAAACACCGGGTTCAATGGCTGTTCCCGAGAATTTTTGCTCTTTGTTTTCTGCGTTTTCAACGGTTATGATGGCATCTATCGGTTTGAATATTTCGCTATCGTACACCGAAACCACCAGTTCAATTCTCTCAAAAAGCTCAATCTTTTCGGGAGCATATTTCTTATCATCTTCCCGATAATCGACCATAAAACTTGCAAATGAAAATCCGCGCCTTCGGACGTCTACAATATAGTTTGACCCGTCGAGCAGAGGGAGTTCGAATTCGCCGGTCTGTGCATCGCTGTAGAATGTTCCCAGCACTTGCAGGGTTGTGGGTTCAAAAACGGTTAGAGTTGCGTCGATGGGGTTCCCGGTGGCCTGAGAAAGCACTTTACCTTTTGAGGGTAGGGTTTTATTTGGATGATAATTTTCGGGTAAAGTCATGCTGAAAATACTCCCAAACTCCTGCTTGCGTGCCTGCCATTTCCGCAGGAAGTAAATTTTCCCGTTAACAAATGTCGGGTTAATGTTTGTGGCTTCGGACGCTATTTCAGCCACTTTTAGCGGGACAAGCCAATTGTCCTGTAGTATTTCACTTGTGAAGAATATGTTGTACCCTTCGCGATATTGATCGGGGAGAATCGAAGAGAAAAAAACCGTTTTCCCGTCGATGCACACATTGGGGCCATACTCGCACCCCCTGTTAATCCCATCATGTAGGGGTTGAGGCACATTCCAACTATTGTCAGTATTTTTTATCGAGGAGAAAATCCTTTGGCACTGAGGTGAATCCTTCGGTTTTTTTATATTTTCATCGCTAATCCTACGGGAGAAGAATAGTCTATCCTCCCCGGGGGTTATGGAGGGATACAATTCGTCTTCCTCCGTATTGATGGGGCTGCCAATGTTTATCGGCTCACTCCACCCATTGGGCCCACGTTTGGAGTAGTAAATATCGAAACCGCCTTTAGAGTCGGGGAAATTGGCATGGAAAAATAAAAGTTTACCGTTGTAATTAAGCGATGGCCCTTCAATATTGTACCCATCACCATGATGTTTGTTAATGATGTCTATGGGTTGCACCTCACTCCAAACACCGTTTTCGAGACGTGTTTCGTAAAGTTGGTTTTTGCCAATAATGGTAAAGGATATAACCATGTAATCTTCGTCTTGATTGATGGTAAAGCCCTGAACACTCTCCCAGGTACCAACTTTTTGAGGTACTTCAACCTGTGCAAAAAGATGGATTGAAAATGTTGAAAGTAACATTAATAATGCGTTGTGAAAAATGAACAAGTATTTAGCCCTGCCCTTATGTGCCATGTTGTTAAGAAATTAATAAAGTAATTGTCTTATCATTCAAATTTACTGCTAAATTATGTAAAACTATTTTAAAATCTCAGCTAAGAGACAGGTTGGTTAAAAAAAATGCCGTTTCAAGCGCTATTATTGACATAAATTTGATTTTGTGTTATTAAAAGTGGCACTATGATATAGTATTCGTGGCATTTTTTTAATTTAGCTAAAATTGCCACGCTTAATTAGCCCCATTTTCGAAACGTTATAAATCCTTTAAGATGAAAAAGCAACTAACTGTTTCCCTTGTATTTGCCTTGCTGGCATTCTCCGGTTTTGGCCAGCAAAGCGTTGAAGAGTTGAAGGCATCCCTTAAGCAGCAGACCAATGCAGCTGCCCGTATGCACATTCAGCTGGAGATTGGCGATCTTTTCCAGAATACCAATCCCGATAGTGCATTGTATTGGTACAGGTTGGCCATCCCGTCCAATATCCACGATTCAACTTTTTTTGCTACCTGGCTGGAGAGCTCAGGCGACGCCGAGAATTACTATTTGGCCGTGGCCTTGGCCCGTTCGGGGTTAATCATGGCACAAAAAAGGATGATAGATGAGGGTGCGCAGAACCTGTCGCTGGCAGTTAGCCTTGCCATTGGCATTGGTCAGCAGCAGTTGGCGCTTTATGCTTCCGACAATCTGGCTGTAGTGTATGCCAAAAGTAAAAATCCGCTTATGGCCATACAAAGTTTTGAGCAGTCGCTGTCCATATATAAAGAGCTGAATGACGAAAAGGGAATAGTTTACTGTTTGGGCAACCTGGGCGCAATTAATGCCAATGAAAAAAAATACTATCAGGCGGCTGAGTATTATGAGCAGTTGCTGAAAATTCAGGAGCAAACCCTTGCTCCGCTCGAAACGCTTGATGATCTTATCAACATTGCGGCTTTATACACCCAGTTGGAAGAATTGGATAAGTCAAAGCCTTTCTGGGAGAGAGCCCTTGATGTGGCAATGCAGCTAAAAAATGATGAAAAAACAGCCCTCTGTTTAACCAATCTGGGGGCCATTGGATATAAAAATGGCGATATGGTTAGCGCTCAGACGTACTATTCTCAGCTGCTGAGCGTCGCTCAAAATATTCAAAACCAAAGCGATGAGGTGTTGGCTTTGAACAATCTGGCCACCATTAGCTATAATCTTGGGGATTTAAACAAATCGGTACAGTACTGGGAAGAAGCCTTAGCCCTTGCGTCGAAAATAGGCAGGGTGCAGGTTGTGCTCGATGCCCTGATTAACTTGAGCAACATTAACTTCCAATTGGAAAATTTCGAGAAATCATCGCAATACCTTGAACAGTACGTAAGCATCGGCAAGCAGGTTGGGACTCCCCAATCCCTTGCGCAATCGTATATTGGAATAGCCGAAATACAGGAAAAAATAAAGGATTATACTCGTGCCCGCGGATTCTATCAGGAGGCATCGAAAATTTATAATGATATTGGGGATAAGGCAGGGGCTGCCAATGTTAATGTCCTAATTGGCAGAAGTTTTCTTAAGGAGCAGCGCTACTATGCTGCCATGGATTTTTTCAAGGTTAATATCGATGGCGATGGCTCGCTCCCCTCTTTGGTGCTGGGCGAATCGTACCATGGCATGGCCGATCTTTTCCGACTGCAGATGCAATATACCATTGCTCTCGAGAATTATCAGAAGGCCAAAGATTTGTATATGGAGGCTGGCAATCTTAATCAGGCATCGGTGTGCCTTAATACCATGGGTTTAATCCAGCAGATTGCGGGAGATTTCCCAAAATCTATAGCACACTACGAAACAGCCCTTGGCATTGTTAAGGAAATGGGCAACAGGGAGGGTATGGCAGCAATCTACAACAACTTGGGGGTGGTGTATCGGCAGCTGGGTGACTTGCCCAAGGCGCACGACTCGTACCAAAAAGCACTTGCTATATACTTAGAGTTGAATAACCAGGAAGGAGCATCGTATGGTTATAATAACTTGGGAGTAATTTTCGAACAATCAGGCGATTATGACAAGGCTAACGAATATTATGAAAAATCTTTAGCCATTAAACAGAGCTCTGATGACAAAGGTGGGCTTTCGTCCAGCTTGATGAATATGGGTAACGTTTACAAGCACTTGAAAAAGTACGACAAGGCCGAAGAGTTTTACAACCAATCGTTGGCAATGTGCAAAGAGCTGAATGATAAGCAGGGCATTGCCCTGACTCTGGGAAGTTTGGCAGCTCTTAAGCTTGAAATGTATGATTACAATACTGCCGTTGATTATGCCAACCAGAGCCTGGCAGTTGCGCAGGAGATAGATATGCAAAGCGTGATTAAGGAGGCGTACAGGCAGCTGGCATGGGCTCACAATGCAACCTTTGTTCCCGAATGGGCCGAAGAGGCCTATCTCAACGTAATCAGCATGAACTACAAGGATATAAACCGGAATTTTTCCATACTCTCCGAAAGTGAAAAGGAGTTGTTTTTCAAAACCATTGCTGAGGACTTCGAGAGATTTCACTCATTCGCTTTGCAAAGGATGGCTACAAACCCCACAATTACCGGAGAGGTTTATAACAATCTCCTACGGAACAAGGGCCTTCTTCTCAAATCGGGGACGGCCATGAGGAATGCCATTTTGGGAAGTGGTGATGAAAAGCTCATCCAGCTCTTTGAAAATTGGATACAGGTGAAGCAAGAGGTGGCTAAACTCTATGCCCTGCCTATTCAGGAGAGAACAGCCGACCCGGTGGAACTGGAGAAAAAAGCCAATGAGTTAGAAATATCGCTGGTAAAAAGCTCATCGGAATTTAGCGATTTTGAAAAATCGTTGCGTATTGAATGGACCGATGTAAAGCATGGGCTTAAGCAAGGGGAGGCGGCCATTGAATTTACAAACTTTACACATGGACGCGACAGCGTATTGTACTGCGCCTTGATTATCACTACTGATTGTGAGAACCCATGGATGGTTCCACTTTTTGAGGAGCGTCAGCTGGTGAATATTCTCGGCAGCTATGCAGGGAACAACTATCAGTATATCAATAGCGTTTATGGAAAGAATAACCAACCCAATACCGCTCTTTACGATATCATCTGGCGTCCCATGGAGCAGTATTTGAAAGACATCGACAATATCTACATTTCGCCGGGTGGTCTGTTGCACAAGGTTTCATTCTCAGCTCTCTGCACGGGTGAAAATAGTTACATCATTGACCATTGTAATCTTTTCCTCCTGAGCACGACAGCTAAAGTTACAAGTATGGAAAAGTTTTTGGTTGATGGGGAGACGACTTTTGGCCTTTTTGGCGGCATAACCTATTCAACCATACCTGCTTCCGGAGAAACATGGAATTACCTTAAGGGAACGTTAGACGAAACTCTGATGATTGACGGGTTGCTCAAGGAACTGTTTTCGCACGTTGAACTGATTACCGATACTTTGGCCACTGAGGAGAGGTTTAAATCGTTGGCACCACAATGTCAGGCTTTGCACTTGGCCACGCATGGCTTCTTTTTCCCCGACCCGGAAGAGATTAAGATGGCTGTTGAATCGGTGACAGAGGAGGGAGAAGTGGAATTCCGAGGAGGAACTCCCAACTTTGGGTATAACAACTTTGTGCAGAATCAAAACCCCCTTATGCGCTCGGGACTTGTGTTTGCAGGGGTAAACGATTACTGGGGCGGGGCCAAAGCGGTGACAGGCGATGATGGTGTGCTCACGGCATTGGAGGTTATCAACATCGACCTGCGCAAGAATAAGCTTGTTGTTCTTTCGGCTTGCGAAACCGGGCTTGGCGATATTGCAGGAAGCGAGGGGGTTTACGGTTTACAGCGAGCTTTCAAAATGGCTGGTACCAATTTCCTGATCATGAGCCTATGGCAGGTTCCCGATAAGGAAACATCAGAGTTTATGCAGACTTTTTATTCACTTTTAACTCAGGACAAGGATCTGCAGAAAGCATTTACTCAAACGCAGAATATAATGCGGCAACAGTACGATCCATATTTCTGGGCAGCGTTTGTGCTACTGGAGTAAATTGGATGATTGGTGTTTTGTTAAGTGCTTAAGTTTCGCAAGCTTCCTACAGACCGCTTTCATTTTCATAGAGTATGTTTTTCCAGGCATTCCATATCCACGTTCAGCAAGTTGGATGGTACGGCTATAATCTCTGTGAATGTCAGTCATATTAGCACTGCTATGATCAGCTTCAGGCTATCCCTTGCGTTGTACCAAACGGCTTGTCTCCCGTTTTGAAATCGCTGAAACGCCTCGTCACCGATAGCCGGTTGTCCTGCTACATATATTGCCTTGTGGCACTGCCAGCGGCGTGAATCGATGCATCGAACCAGCTTGCTGTGAGGATTGTACTGAGCATTTACGGCCTGTAAAAAGCCAATTCGCCAGATGTAAAAAGCCAAAGAACCTAAGCGAGGTTAAAAATGGTCTCCATAGCCTTTTCTCAGGAAGAGAAAAAGTTTTTTTAAATAAATTTTTATACCTTTGGTAAAGCGTGTTACTTGTTTTGAATTTTTAGGGCAAGGTTGTTGATATTCACCGACTACGCCAAGGGTTATATTGTGTTTTTGTCTATTAGCAAGTTATCTTACTTGCAAAGCTTGAGGTAATAACATTCAACGATAAATTGTCAACCCTAAACCCATCCAAAAACATGAAAAGTTCAATCCAAATTCTAGCTTTAACTGCATTGCAGTTGATGTTCATCCATTCATTTGCGCAGGACTGGCAATACTATGATTCCTTAAGCGTACAGAATCAACTTAATAATGAATGGGATGCAGCGATAGAGAATGCTGAAAAAGCACTTCAATTAGTAGAGGAAAAATTTGGAGTAAACGATACAACCTATGCCAATGCCTGTTACGTTTTAGGGTTAATCTATAGAAAAATAGGAGATTACAAGTTGGCCAAAGAATACTACTCCAAAACAAAGGTTATTAGAGAAAATCTTTTGGGAAAAGAGAACCATAGCTATGCTGAAATATGCAATGGTTTAGCGTTGTTAAATTAGGTTGCTGGGGGAGTATTCTGCGGCAGAATCTTTAAATAAAGAGGCCATTGACATTTATGAAAAGTTAGAGGATGATGTAAGCCCTGATTATGTTACCTCCTTATCAAATCTTGCTACGCTTTACCGAACAATGGGAAATCTCAATGCAGCCGAGCCACTATATGTCAAGGTTAAAACCATATATGAAGAAAAATGTGGTAAAGAACACCTCCTTTATGCACGGAGTTGTAATGGTCTTGGAGTATTTTACTTGGAGGCGGAAAATTATGATTTGGCTGAATCCCTTTTAATAGAGGCCAAGAATATTCGTGAAAAATTGTTAGGCAAAGATAACGAGGATTACGCTAATAGCTGCTCCAATTTAGCAGCGTTATATCAAACTGTAGGAGATTATAAGGCAGCCGAGGAATTGCACCTTGAGGGAAAAGCTATCAGGGCAAAGGTACTGGGTACGAAACATCGAGACTATGCTGAATCTTGCAACAACCTGGGTCAACTATATAAAGAAATTGGAAATTTTGCATCGGGCGAACCACTTTTAATTGAGACTCTAGAAATACTAAAGAGTACTTCGGGTGAAAAGAATATGGATTACGCGGCTGGATGTCAAAATTTAGCATCTTTTTATCGGGCAATGCACAATTATCCCGCTGCTGAATCATATTATATTAAGGCAAAGGATATTGCTGAGCAATCAGTTGGAAAAGAAAACTTTAAGTATGCAACAATTACAATGGGACTGGCTTCCCATTACCACGATATCGGAAAATTCGATATTTCGGAATCACTTTGCCTTGAAGCAGCAAAAATTATTGAAAAAATGCTTGGTAAAAATAATGTTTCCTATGCAGTGGCAATAGGAAACCTGGCATCTTTCTACCGCGATAAAGGAGATTATAAAACTTCTGAAGCATTTTACCTTGAGGCTCAAAATATTTATAAGATAAAACTGGGAAACCAGAATCCACACTTAGCCACCAACTATTCTAATCTTGGTTACATGTATGGAGCTATGGGTAATTATGCAGCATCGGATTCACTATATACTCAAGCACTTCAAATAAGGGAAAAGCAGCTGGGGAAATTACACCCCTCTTACATAGGAAATTGTTTTAGCCTGGCTTACGTTAACCATTTAAGCAAAAATAACCTATTAGCCGAAAAATATTTTACTGAGGCCATGTCGTTGGCCACTAAGACTATGTTAAGAAATTTTTCTTTTATGTCTGAGCGCGAAAAGGAGTTATACATACAAACAGAGTCAAAGTTTTTTCATAATTTCTATTCGTTTTGTATGGATAGAAAAATGGAAAATCCTGAAATTATTTCTGATACTTACAACCATGCTATTCAGCTAAAGGGATTGCTTTTAAAATCGTCAACTGCTCTGCGGTCAGCCATATTGTCGAGTAAAGACTCATCGCTAATAGCCATGTATAAAAAATGGATTTCGCTGAAAAAGGAAATCTCAACACAATATTCTATAGAAATATCAAAACGTAAAAAGAATCCCGAGGAGTTGGAGAATCAGGCCAATACGCTTGAAAAGGATCTGGTTCGCCAATCGCAACTATTCAGCGACTTTGAAAAAATGCAGAGCATAACGTGGGAAAGCGTAAAGAAAAACCTTAAACCAGACGAAGTTGCCTTTGAGTTCATCCACTTTGCCCAAACGGGCAAAAAGGATACTGTGCTCTATGCGGCGCTGATAGTAAAACCCGATTCGCAGTACCCTGAAATGGTTTCCCTATTCGTAGAAAAAGATTTGGAAAATATTTTGGGAAAGTTTACCACAAATAACCTGGGCTACGTGAACTCCATTTACGGAACGAACAGCGAGGTCAACACACAGCTATACCATTTGATATGGCAACCGATGGAGGAATATCTTGGCCAGGCCAAAACTATATACCTTTCACCCAGCGGATTACTCCACAAGGTATCCTTTGCCGCCATTGCTAAGAGCGAAAACGTTTACCTGTGCGATGAGTACAGGCTGAACATCCAGTCGAGCACAGCCAAGGTTGCTCTTACTGAGCATTTTGCCATTGGAAAGGATTGTAGCGCAACCGTATTTGGCGGCATTAACTACAACACAGATCAAATCGATGAGGAGGTTTGGAGCTACTTAGAAGGAACCAAGTACGAAGCCGAAAAGATTAAGACCTTGTTGTCAAAGAAAAAAATCAATACCACAATTTTCGTTGGAAATGAATCGACCGAGGAGAAGCTAAAGAATAGTTCTGGCAAAAGCAATATTTTGCACATCGCCACGCACGGTTTTTTCTTCCCCGATCCGCAGGAGGAGCTTCTGGCTCTGGCCAAAGGGATGGAAGTCGGTGAGGTTTCATTTCGTGGGGGACGCAGGACGCGAGGCTTTGGTGTTTGGGGATTCGTGCGTAATCCCAATCCGCTGATGCGGTCGGGCTTAACCTTTGCCGGAGCCAACCAGATTTGGACCGACAAATATGTAAGCAGCGATCATGATGGTGTGCTCACTGCCGAGGAGGTGATCAACTTAAATATGCGGAAAACCGATCTTGTTGTGCTCTCCGCTTGCGAAACCGGACTGGGCGATATAAAGGGTAGCGAGGGTGTTTACGGCCTGCAGCGTGCATTCAAAATGGCTGGAGCCAAATTTATCGTTATGAGTTTGTGGCAGGTGCCCGACCGTGAAACCGTGGAGTTCATGGAAACTTTTTACGCCAAACTGTTGAAACAGAATGATATTCGCAAATCTTTTACAGAAACACAAAAGGAAATGCGCCAAAAATACGATCCCTACTTTTGGGCTGCCTTCGTTCTGGTTGAGTAATTGGATATAATGAGAGAACAAATTGTTTTTCAGATTTTCTTTATGTGAAGGAGATTTTTATTTGAAGTAAGTATTGATTTTTTATTAAAAAGGCACTAAATTTGTTTTTAGTTCTAATTGATAGCCAATAAAATCACACAATAAAATCCATATGCCATGAAAAGATTAGTTTTACTACTCACTATGCCGCTCTACGTTTTCGTAGTATCGGCTCAGGTTCCCTTCAAGGTAATCACCGTTAACGGTGAAATTATTGCTACCAAAGCAAATGTGACCTTACAGAATGGGATTGAAGTGTCGAGCGACGACAACTTCGATTTTCGTAAACCCAACTCAAGGGCTGCCATGATCAACTCGGAGCGGGGAAGGATTGTACTTACCGAGCAGAACGCCTCCGATGCTTTTTCGAAAGCGGCATTTGCTCCTCCCATCAGTTCCATCAGCTCGCGTAGTGCAACCTTGTCAAACATTGCTGACCTAAAAAATACTTTCGACGACAAGGTGCTTATTATCGAGAGTATGAAGTTGAAGGTTGGAGCGGATGAATTCCCCATGGAGGACAATAAATTCTTCTACATTAGGTACACATACAACGATGAAACGGTAAATAAGAAATTGACATTTGTCAACGATACGCTTATCATCGATAAAGACGAACTTTTTTCGGTTGACGGGAAGGCTATTGATAATTCCGGTGTCAGTCAGGTGAGTTTATATTACTACCGTAAGGGGGAGCAGAAGCCCGAATCCATTCTGATTAACACTTTTGAGCCTGTTTTTGTTAATAGTCAGCAGCTTAAGCCCGAAATAGATATCATTTACAAAGAGTTGAAAGGCAAGTCGTCTGAAATGTTACTGTCTGAGATCTACGATTATCTCAATATGTTTTATGGAAAGATTGACAAGGAAGATTTAAAAGTGTGGCTTAAGAAGGAGTATAAATCCGACTTTTAATATTGCAACATTGGAAAGCAAAGGGGTGTGAGGTTTTGTGCAACACCCCTTTATTTTTGAACACTGAAACCTTTCAAAACGTGAAAAAACTCGCTCTGTTTTTCGGCCTTGCCCTGTTTTTCATTTCCGCATTTGCCCAGCATACACGGCAACCCATCTCAAATTTTACACCAGCCGAATACGGACAGGGGTACTCATCGTATACGCATGCCGTAACCGAGGATGAAAATGGGCTAATATACGTAGGCACAGCTTTTGGTATTTTGCAATTCGATGGTACTTCGTGGAGATTTATTCCTGTTAAATCGGGCGTCCACGTTACCTCTTTGGCCTTTTTCAATAATACGGTTTACGTAGGGTCGCAGGGTGAGTTTGGATTTCTAAAAGCTAACGAAAACGGCAGGTTGGAATACCACTCCCTATCCGATAATCTATCGGAGGAAGATAAAAGGTTCACAGAGATATGGAAGGTACTGATTTGGAATAAACGTATTGTATTTCAGGCCGAAGAGAAGATTTTTGTTTACGCCAACGATTCTATTTCCGTTATTAATCCTGAAACCTCATTCTTCCTTGCGTATGTGGTAGATGATCAACTCTTTGTGAGGAGCAAGAATGTCGGTTTAATGGCATATGGCGAAAGCGGATTCTCATTGGTTCCCAACGGGCAAATCTTTGCCGATCTCAGGGTATTTGCCATACTCCCTTACAAGGAGGATTCCAAAGTAATTGTTACTGAGGAAGGAGGAATTTGGGCGTGGGAGAGCAACCATATTTATAAAATTAACACCGAAAAGGCAGTTGACAGCAAACTTGACAATTCCGAAATTATCGGCGGAAAGATGCTTTCCGATGGCAATTATGCCCTTTACTCCATGAAAGGAGGGGTACTTATATTAGACAAATCGTTTGGCATTATCACGGAGTACAACGAGAACACGGGCATGCTCTCGTCTGATATTAAGGATATTATAGAAGATGAATATGGCAACCTATGGGCAGCTACCCAGATGGGCGCCAGTAGAATACTCTACACCTCGCCCTTCTCTTATTATAATCAGTCTTCAGGGCTGTACGGAACGGTGCTGGCCGTCGGTAGAATGGGAAACCACCTGCTTGTGGGCACTTCGGTAGGACTTTTCATCGATCGGCCCTTGGGTATGAAAGTTTTTGAAGAGGTAGAAATAACCAAAGGAAGTGGCAGTATTTGGGCCATGGAGAAATCCCCCCAAGGTCTATGGATAGCCACCGATAAAGGGCTTTGGCTGTATGATGGCAAGAGGTTTACAGGTATTAATCACCAAAATTCGAGTAGCATCAGGTATATCCGTGAGCTCAATTGGATAATTTCGGCGGGCTATGGAGGTTTGCAAATTATTGATGCCAAAACCCTACGGCAACTTAAGAGCATTGAAGAGGTGGGGGGAGATATTTACGGGATAGCCTACAAATTTGATAAGAAAACCCGTTCGGTCGAAATATGGTTAGGCTCAAAAACCAGCGGCATTTTTCAACTTATCATTTCCCCTTCCTTAAAATACAACCTTGATTTCTTTGGCCCCGAAGATGGCCTGCCATCCGATTGGGTTTGTGCCTATCAGGCAGGGAATGATGCGGTGTTTGCCACCTCCGAAGGGATGCTTAGGTTTGTTTACCCCGAGGAAATATATAGCTTAATGGGTGACAATTCCATGAGCATCGAGGACATTAGGGGCTACTTTGACATTGTGGATTTACCCAAATACTCGCACGATAAATCCATAACTGCCTTTCTTTTTGGCAACGAAGATTCATATGCAGCGCTGGATTATCATGTGCATTCTATTTCCATGTCCGATAGCATACCCAACAGTTACGATTATGTTACGCTGCAAATGGGGCGAATAAATACAATAGCCAAACAGGACAATGAACTCTACGTGGGTGGCGACCTGGGCTTATGCATTGTGAATCAGAACAAGCTGATTAAAACCTACTATGCCAAACCCCATATCCTTTTACGCAAAGTAATCATTGGACAGGACTCTATCATTTGGCATGGTGATGTACAAATTGGCGGAAAGCAATTTGTTATTCCCTTTTCACTGAATACTTTAAGTCTCGATGTTGCCTCAACTTACCATGATAATGGCATTGGTGCACAGTATTCGTGGATGATCAAGGATGTTGATAAGGGCTATACCCGTTGGACTCCACTGGGAAATATTGCCCTTTCCAACCTTCGGGAAGGGGAATATGAGTTGTTAATGGTGGCTAAGAATATTCACGATGAGCAGGGAAATGAGATTAAATTCAACTTCAGGATATTGCCACCCTGGTATCGCAGTGTATGGGCCTACATTCTATACACCATCATTTCCATAGCTTTGATAATACTGATAATTCAAATTAACATCAGAAGGCTGAAGGCACAAAACCGCCGATTGGAAGAGATAGTCAGGCAGCGCACAAAAGAGGTGGTGGAACAGAAGGAGCGGATAGAAAACATCCTGGAGGATATTCGCTCAAGTATTAACTATGCCCAGCGTATCCAGCAGGCACTTCTTCCCAGTCGTGAGCTGATCAAGGAGTACCTGCCAAAGCATTTTATAATCTTCAAACCGCGTGATGTGGTCAGCGGCGATTTCTACTGGGCTGCAAGGATAAAGCATTGGATTGTTGTAACTGTTGTGGATTGCACCGGACATGGTGTCCCCGGTGCGTTTATGAGTATGCTGGGGATGTCGTTCTTGCACGAGATTGTGAGGAAGGAAGAGGTAGTTAATGCTGCCCATGTTCTTATTGAACTTCGTAAAGCCGTAATCGAGGCGTTGAAGCAAACAGGCAAGCAGAATGAGCAGAAGGATGGGATGGATATGAGCCTTGCTGTGATCAATCTGAATAGCAAAAGGTGTTGCTGGGCCGGGGCCAATAACCCTCTTTACATTGTCCGCAGCAACGGCAATGGAATGGATAAAGAGCAGTTGGAGGATGAAGGCAGGAACAAATTCTTCTTTTTTGAGAATTGCTACATGCAGGAAATTAAAGCCGATAAGATGCCAGTGGCCATCCATACCTTTATGGACGACTACACAAACCATGAAATCGAATTGCATGAAGGCGACAGGATTTACCTGTTCACTGATGGGTTTGCCGACCAGTTTGGAGGCCCCGATTACAGAAAATTCATGGCCAAATCGTTGAGGGCATTGATTGCCGATACTTTTAATGCGCCTATTGCGCAGCAGGGAAGCCAAATGGAACAAGTTTTAAATGAATGGATTGCTTCGGCAGGCGATAGGGCAGAGCAGATAGATGATATTACCCTAATGGGTATCGAGATTTAAAATGTTTTGGCTGACTCACGATACTTAACCAACCACTTTCAGCTTGGCAAATTTAAGCAGTAGGGTCTTTTTCCCTGCCGATTGGAATTCTATGGTGGCCTTCCTGTTCTGACCCTCCCCCTCCACTTCGAGAACTACTCCTGCTCCGAACCTTCCGTGGAGAACCTTGGCGCCAACTGCAAGGGAGTCGATTTCAGGATCAGGCGGAACTGACCCCGGTTCGTTGTATTGCGGTTGTTGAAGGCGAACCAGTTTCTTGTACTCGCCCTTTGGTGAAAAACTCCCCTTATTACTTCCCTGATAAGCCCCGTAAGGTGGTCGTTTGGCTGTCGGTGTCGTGGAGTAGTCGCTAAAATCCAATGAAAAATTGTCCGTTTCCCTTTCAAGCCTTGCGCTTTCTACCCAGCGCTGGTCAATCTCCTTAATGAATCTGCTGGGTGCGCAATGGGTCAGATTGCCCCATTTGTAACGGATCTGTGCATGCGATATGGTTGCAAGTTTAGCAGCTCTGGTTAGGGCAACATAAAACAGCCTTCGTTCCTCCTCAATCTCATCGGGAATGCCAACCGATAATCTGGAGGGGAAAAGGTCCTCCTCGACCCCGGCAATGAACACGTAGTCGAATTCCAAACCTTTGGCCGAGTGGATGGTCATAACCGAAACCTTATCCTTATCCTCGGGCTTATCGGTATCAGCATCGGTCAGCAGCGATACGTTGGCCAGGTAATCGGCCAGCGAAAGGGCTTCGGTTATCCCTTCCCTCCTTTGCGAATCGACATACTCTTTAATGCCATTCAGTAGTTCCTCAAGGTTCTGCAACCTCGATATCCCTTCAATGGAGCTATCCGATTTAAAATCGTACAGCATCCCCGATTCAACCACGATGGTTCGTGCCGTCTCATATGCATCGTCGGTGAAAATGATGGACCTGAAACGGGATATTAAACCGTGAAATTCAACCAGCTTTTTCAGGGCGGCAGGCTTTACCCCGGGGTTCACCCGGTGTAAATTCTCAATGGTGGACCAAATGCTATGATTCTTGCTATTCGATTCCCATTCCAGACGTTCTACCGTGGTTTCGCCTATTCCACGCGGTGGGAAGTTGACAATCCGTTTTAACGATTCGTCATCGTGGGGATTTACGGCCAACCTGAAGTATGCCAGAATGTTTTTAATCTCCTTGCGCTGGTAAAACGAAAGGCTTCCGTAAACCTTGTATGGGATATTGCGCTTTCTGAGAGCCTCCTCAAAAATTCGCGATTGTGCATTAATACGGTAAAGCACGGCAAACCTATTGTATGCTACGTGATCGCGGTGGCAAATTTCGCTAATGGTATTGGCCACCATCAGTCCCTCTTCATGATCGTTGTATGCCTCAATAATCTTAACCTTTTCGCCTTCGTCGTTGGCCGAAAAGGCTACTTTCTGTATTTGCCTCTGATTCTTGGCAATCACGCTGTTGGCAGCATTCACTATGGTCTTGGTTGAGCGGTAGTTCTGTTCCAGTTTGAATAGCCTATAGTTCGGATAGTCGTTTCTGAAATTCAGGATATTCTCAATCTTGGCGCCCCTGAACGAGTAGATGCTTTGAGCGTCGTCGCCAACCACGCATACATTCTGCCGCGTTGCGGCCAACTTTTTGACAATCAGGTATTGGCTATAGTTTGTGTCCTGATACTCGTCAACCAGTATGTAGTGAAACTTTTCCTGATACTTGGCCAATACCTCGGGATAGTCGCGGAACAGAATATTGGTATTAACCAGTAAATCATCAAAATCCATTGCCGAGGCCCTGAAGCAACGTTGTGCATATAGAGCGTAAATATGGGCCATTTCGGGTTTACGGGCTTGCCTGTCGTAGCCAACAAGTTGTGCGTTGGCAGCATACCCCTGCGGGGTAATCAGGTTGTTCTTGGCCCACGAAATGCGCCCCATTACCTCGCTCACCTTGTAGGTGTTTTTATCGAGGTTTTGCTCTTTGATAATGGTTGCCAGCAGGTTTTTCGTATCGGAAGTATCGTACACGGTAAACGTTTTGGGGTAACCCAGCTTATCGCTTTCCATGCTGAGTATCCGCATGAATTTGGAGTGAAATGTACCCATCCAAAGCTGTCGTGCCGTTATCTCATCGACCAAGCCGGCAATGCGGGCCTGCATTTCACGGGCGGCTTTATTGGTAAAGGTCAGGGCCAGAATATTCCATGGCGGCACGCCCTGCTTAAGCAAATGGACAATCCGCATGGTTAATACCCTGGTTTTACCCGACCCGGCCGCTGCAATAATCAGTGCGGGGCCTTCGGTAGCCATCACTGCTTCGCGTTGTGCCGGATTCAGACCTTCCAAATACTCCATAAATTCTTTAAAATAGTTGCCTTCGCAAAATTACCCAGGGGTTACCTCTAATCCAAAATAAATGGGGCAATGTTATTAACACAAATTGACCCATGGTTGGGCTTGAATAAAAAAATGTTGAAAATATAATCCATACCCAAAAAATCCGTTTATTCTTTTGTTCCATCGCTATTCAGCTGGCTGATTGCGTAAAAAATTACTATCATTGTAGTTCTATTTTTTAAAAAGATTATCCGATGAGGGTTGTAAGGAAACTATTCCTATTAATCACTGTTCTTGGGGCTTTGGTGTCGGGAAAGGAGGCGCAGGCGCAACTTTTTTCTCCCGGCTGCGATTGGGTAGGCACAACCCAATATCAGTACGTTGCACCTGAGTTGCAAGACCCCATTTTTATCTTCTTTTCGTGGTTGGACAATCCGGGGCTCGGTAATCTCAGGGCACAATTTTCCGATTCGACGCATGCAACATACCTGTGGAGAAAGTACGACCCTGCACAACGGCAGTTTAATATTATTCAGGGGCAAACCGATTCGCTACTCATCAATTTAGAAAGGGGAGGGTATAGGGTTGAGGTTACCGTTGGCGATAGCACAGAGATATACACAGCATGGGTTATGATTGACGATGTGGAGATTGACCGGTTGGCCGTGTGGAACAATAACTGCGAAAGGCTGACACTGGCCCTGTTTTCAAAGCCAAATAATTTCTACGAGGTTAATTCAAATTACTTTACATACTACAATTACTATACGCCCATACATGCTCCGCTTACCGTACTGGGGCCTCGTGGATACTTTGGCGATTACACGTTCACCTCCAATCCCGATGAAGTGCCGGTGGATGAACTTTTACCCTTTCTGCAAAACTCACATTTAATTGATATTGAATTCGAAAGCCCGGCAAATCAATCGCTTCATGGCCCGCTTCACGATGCAAAGTATGAATTGGTAATCCACACCCCCTTTGGCAAGGGCGATTTACAGGTAGAAACCGAAGAAATTCCGGCCATTGCAACAAGGGCTGATTTTGAACTTTTTATTAATCAGCCAGTTGATGGGATTCCTGATTGGGTACCCGGTGGTGATAGCCCCTCGGGAGAAGCCCTGTTGGAAATTAAATTGGAAAGTTCATCGGAGAATGCCGATTCCATATACTGGAAGCTGCACAAGATTACAGAGTTGTATTCCAATACCAGCAAGGTTATCTGGAGCGACAGCTCGTACATGGAAAGCGGTAGGGAAGTATTTCCCCCTAAAGAGTTGATGGTTCCCGGCTTCTACAAGGTAGAACATTCGTCAAAGAAGTTGAGCTCGGGCTGTATTGATAAGTTGTTACTGCCATTCGACGAAAACAAATTTTTAGAGGTGGACTCATCATTTTTTAAAGGTGCTGCTATCCCCAACGTGTTTACTCCCAGCGGAGCCAATCCAACCTTTAAGTTCGTGCTTCCCGAGGATAATATCATGTCCATCAAAGATTTCAAAATAACCATATTCAGCCGTTGGGGTAATCGGGTTTACGCATACACGGGCGACCCCAAAACCTGGGAGGGATGGGACGGAAAGATAGATGGTACCAAAGGCGATGCTGCTGCTGGTGTGTACTATTTTGTTATTGAGGCCGTTGGATGGGATGGCAAGAGATATAGGAAAGGGCAGTACAAGGGTTTTCTACACCTCTTCAGGTAGCCGTTTCTACCTATTCCTTCTTATTCTTACCGTTGTAATGCATACGGTACTTTACCTCTCAATATAATCATCGAAATTTCAGCCTGTTTGGTAAATTGTATCTCAATTTGTCCTTAATTCAAAAATGATTTGCTATTTTTGAATGGGACTAAAATAATACAACTATGCTGACAGAAACAGTTTCTCAATACTTTGAGGGAAGTATCCGTAATAATTGGGATTTTAAAGCGCTATCCGATTACAAAGGTGAAACATTGGCATACAGCGATGTGGCCCACATAATCCATCGCGTGCATAGCTTTTTTCAGGCTGCAGGCATTAAGCCCGGCGACAAGGTTGCCCTGCTGGGCAAAAATTCGGCCCGTTGGTGTACGGTTTATCTGGCAACGGTTTCCTATGGAGCAGTGATTGTTCCTATCCTGCCCGATTTTAAACCCGCCGATGTGCAGGGAATTGTTACCCACTCCGATTCCATCCTGCTCTTTGCCGAGCAGTCGTTGTTCGATGCACTGGATTTTGAGCAGATGCCCATTCTGATGGGTGCACTCAGGATAAACGGATTTTCCATATTGGCTCAGCGTTCCGACCAGTTCGTGGGGGCGGTTAACGAGTCCAAACTGGACAAACCCTTCGACGTCAATCCCCTTAAGGCTGACGAGTTTAGATTACCCCAGATTGAAAACGATAAACTGGCTGTTATCAGCTATACGTCGGGCACTACTGGCTTTGCAAAGGGTGTGATGATTCCGCACAACAGCTTGGCTGCCAATATTCGGTACGCCCAAAGGAATATGCCTCTCAATCCCGGTGATCCCATCGTTTCTTTTCTGCCTTTAGCCCACACCTTTGGCTGCGCTTTCGAATTTTTATTCCCTTTCACCCTTGGGTGCCATATAACCATACTTACCAAAACCCCTTCGCCACAGGTGATTCTACAGGCATTTCACGACGTGAAGCCTGCGCTGATCCTGTCCGTACCACTGGTTGTTGAGAAGATATTCAAGAAGCAGGTGCTCCCCATTATCAGCAAACCGATAATGAAAGTGATTCTCAATATTCCGGGGATTAACCGGATTATCCTTAATAAGATTCATACAAAGCTATTCAATGCCTTTGGCGGTAATTTCAAGGAGCTGGTGCTGGGCGGTGCTGCCTTTAACCCTGAGGCTGAGCATTTTTTCAAAAAGATTAAGTTCCCCTTCACCGTGGGTTATGGTATGACCGAGTGCGGACCCCTTATCAGCTACCACAACTGGCGTGAGAATCCCATTGGCTCATCGGGTAGGATAGTAGATACTCTGGAGATTAAGGTCGATTCGCCCGATCCGGCCAAAGTGGCAGGCGAGATAATAGTGCGGGGGGAAAACGTGATGTATGGCTACTACAAAAACAAAGAAGCCACCGACGAGGTTCTCGATTCCGATGGCTGGCTACACACCGGCGATCTGGGATTAATGGATAAACTGGGAAATATTTACCTCAAAGGGCGTATTAAGAGCCTGCTGCTGGGTGCCAGCGGAAAGAATATCTACCCCGAGGAGATAGAATCCATTTACAATAATAAGTTTGGCGTTGCCGAAACCGTGGTGGTACAACGCAACGAGAAACTGGTTGCCCTTATCTACCCCGATATGGATTTTGTGAAGAACGAAAATCTGTCTAACGACGATTTGAAGAAGTTGTTCGATGAGTACAAGAAGGAGATTAACGAGCAGATTCCGGCCTACATGAACGTTTCGCAGGTGGAAATCCATCAGGAGGAGTTTGCCAAAACGCCCAAGAGAAGTATCAAGAGATTCTTGTATAAGTAAGATATTATCTTTTGCCTAAACGTATTCGGCAAAAATAGTCACACTAAAGCGATATAACCCAAGGTTATATCGCTTATTTCTTGTTGCGGTAGCCGTACTGCTATTGCCCTTCAACTATCACGATTTTGTCAATGGCATCGCCTTGCCTGATTTGGTCAATCACTTCGAGCCCCTCGTACACTTTACCAAAACAGGTATGATTGCGATCGAGATGGCTGGTGTTGTTGCGGCTGTGGCATATAAAGAATTGTGATCCTCCGGTATTACGCCCCGCGTGGGCCATGGAGAGTACACCACGGTCGTGGTACTGCCTGTTGCCATCCAGTTCGCAGTCGATGCTATACCCGGGACCGCCTGTTCCTACGCGCCTGTCGGTCATATCCCTTGAAAAGGGACATCCACCTTGTATCACAAAGTTGGGAATGACCCTGTGGAACGCAAGTCCGTTGTAGAACCCTGCCTCGGCAAGCTTAATAAAGTTGGCCACCGTATTGGGGGCATCATCAAAGTAAAATTCAATCTTCATAACACCCTTTGGGGTGTGAATTTCTGCATGCTTCATAGTCTATGTATGCTATTAAGTGATTTGTGGAACTCAGGTGAATATTGATCAAAAGGATTCAAATGGATAAGTTTAGATTAGATTGCGTTGCTGCGCAAGGTGGTAAATCTGGTTGACAATTTCATCTGTGCTGAGGGTTGAGCGATTCAGTATGACATCGAAAAGGTGTGAGTCGGGCATGTTCCCTCGGAAAAATTCCAAAAACGTTTCTCTCCGCTTGTCGGTCTCTTTAACGTTGCTAGACGCTTCGGCGAGGGATATGGAGTAACGTTTTTTTATTGCATTGACCCTCCAGTTGAACGGTGCAATCAGCTTGATATGGATGGAGCGCTTGATATGCCTGGCAATCACACATCCTGCCCGCCCAACGATAATGGCATTGCCCTGCTCGGAGTAAGAACGTACTATTTGGGCAATCATCCTTTTTATCTGAATGTCACTCAGGTACTTGTCCTTTGAGAAGATGGATACTAAATCGCCAAACATCGATTTTTGCTCAGCACCAAAAATATGCGATATTTCCTCAGGCTTGACTTCAAGGGCCCTTGCCGCCTCATAAAAGACCTGATGGCTGATGAACATCCATTCCTCCCTTTCACCGGTCAACTTTTTACACTCGTTAATCTTTTTGGCAAGCTTTTCGGCAACCTCGCTGCCATAGCATCCATATTGCCTCGATATGGTAATCACGGGGCCAAGTTCGTGGACTATTTGTTCCTCCTTCCGACGAACCCTTTCGTGCATGTATCGTAGAAAGAGATTTTCCATGGTTTTTTTCTTCTAAATATACAAAAAAATGAAGAAACGTGGCATTTATTACAACCTAATTTTATAAAGATTTCTTTATTGAGTGAGTTGGAATAGGCGTGAATAAAGGGCTATCACCGTTTAAGAGAGGAAAAAAAAGCCCCGGACATTTCAATCCGAGGCTTGTATTATGACTGATTAGCACGGCTAATCTTCCTCTTCCTCCTCTTCGTATGCCTTCAACAGTTTTTCCTGAACATCAGCCGGAACCTGTTCGTAGCTGGAAAATTTCATATCGTAAGTAGCCCGTCCGCTGGTTAGCGAGGATAATGCGGTAGAATACTTACTCAACTCTGCCAAAGGCGTTCTAGCCTTGATTACCTCGAATCCTTTTTTGCTATCCATCCCAAGGATAATCGACCGTCTGTTCTGCAAATCGCTCATCACATCGCCCATTTTATCGGCAGGCACCAGCACTTCCACTTCGTAAATGGGTTCCATAATCTTTGGTCCGGCTACTTTAAACGCATTCTTAAATGCATTGCGACCGGCCAGTTTGAAAGAGATCTCGTTGGAGTCAACCGGGTGCATTTTACCGTCGTAAACGGCCACGCGGATATCGCGTGCATAGGAGCCGGTAAGCGGACCTTCCTCCATTTTCTCCATCACACCCTTGAGGATGGCAGGGAGAAAACGTGCGTCGATGGAACCGCCCACGATGCAGTTGTAGAAAACCAATTTGCCGCCCCACTCCAGCTGAATTTCCTCTTTCCCGCGAACGCTGATGTTAATTTCCTTATTGTTTACCTTGTACTTCACAGGATCGGGTGCCCCCTCAACGTGGGGTTCGATAACCATGTGAACTTCGCCAAACTGTCCGGCTCCACCGCTCTGCTTCTTGTGACGATAGTCAGCCTGGGCAATCTTGGTAATGGTTTCGCGATAGGGAATCTTGGGAGGAATAAATTCCACATCAATCTTGTAGAGGTTGAGCAGCTGCCATTTCAGAATGTTGAGGTGGTGTTCGCCCTGTCCGTGGACGATAATCTGCTTCAGCTCTTTTGAGTATTCAATGATAATGGTTGGATCCTCCTGATGTGCCCTGCTGAGGTATTCGCCCAGCTTTTCCGTATCCGATTCGTTTTTGGCCTTGATGGCTGTCCTGAACTTGGAGTTGGGAAATGTCATGGTCCCAAAATCAATGGATTTGCCGGGAGCACAAAGGGTGTGATTTGTTTTGGTATTTTTAAGTTTTACAGTGGCTCCGATGTCACCGGCTACCAGTTCAGTAACTTTATTACGGGTTTTACCGGCCACAACGAACAACTGCGATACCCTCTCCTTGCCATCGTTGGTAGTGTTTACCATATCCATTGCCTCGGTAATTTTGCCCGAAACCACTTTGAAGTAGTTAATTTCGCCTATGTGCTGCTCAACGGCTGTTTTGAAAACGAAAAGCGATGCGGGATCATTAACGGCACATTTCACCTCTTTACCATCAACCGTTTTCTCGGCAGGCATTTTATCGGGTGATGGGCCAACATTGATGATGAAATCAAGCAGGCGGTTGATGCCTATGTTGCGTTTGCTCGAAATGCAGAATACCGGGAACAGCCCCCTAGACAGCAGGCCGATTCGTATCCCCTGATGCATCTCCGCTTCCGACAGGGTGCCCTGATCGAAGAATTTTTCCATGAGGCTTTCGTCGTTCTCGGCTGCGGTTTCAATAAGGGCATTATTCATTTCTGTGGCTTTATCCATCTCTTCGGCAGGTATATCAAGCTCTTCACATTCACCCGACTCGCCTTTGTAGCGGTACATCTTCATGGAGATCAAATCGATGAAGGCATTGAAGTCGCTCCCTGCGTTAACAGGATATTGAACGGGGGTTACCTTAGGCCCAAAGCTTACTTTGAGAGAATCAATGGTTTGCTCAAAATTAGCCTTGTCGTGATCCAGTTGATTCACCGCAAAAATGATGGGTTTGTGGAGCCTTTCGGCATGACGGCCGAAAATTTCGGTACCCACTTCAACGCCATACTGGGAGTTGACAACCATTACTCCCATGTCAACAGGCCTCATGGCCGAAATGACGCCACCAACGAAGTCATCGGACCCCGGTGTGTCTATTATGTTGATTTTATGACCGTTAAATTCGGTGTAGAGTACGGTGGAAAAAATTGAACGTTGGTTCTGCTGCTCAATTTCGGTATAGTCCGAAACGGTACTTTTGGCTTCAATGGTCCCCTTACGTTCAATAACCTTGCCTGCAAACATCATACTCTCGGCAAGAATGGTCTTCCCTGCACCGGTATTGCCCAGTAAGGCTATGTTTCTGATCTGATCTGTTTGATAGGTTTTCATGTAACTTGCTTTATGGCTGTTTAACAATCTATTCTATATGGTTTTACGTTTCGTGGTAATCGGTTAAAAAAAAGTCCCCAAAAATACTAAAATTTTGTATTATACAAATATTGTTTGTTATTGATAACAAACCGGTTTAAATGGAATGTGAACTTCTGCCCGATTTTTGGCTTCGGCCTTCGATAAAGTTGATGAAAGAATTCGTAACCACTTTATTCCCTCCGGCGGTGGGATATCGACCGGTAAAGTACCAGTCGCCTTTATCATTTGGGCATGCCAAATGAAGATTCTCAATGGTTTGGAATACAATTTTCACCTTGGATCTGATACCCCTTGGCGAAATGATTTGCGCTATTTTATCGGAAATCTGTAACGGGGTAAAAGGTTTGTATATGTCGGTTACATAGTTCACCATTTCTTCCTTTGGCAAGTTTTGCTGTGCTTTACACTTATTGTACACGGAGTTTATGACGCTTTCCCTTCCACTCTCTTTCAGCAGCTCAATGGCCGCGCGGAATGCTGCAAATTCGCCTAAATTGCCCATGTCGATACCATAACAATCGGGGTACCTTACCTGGGGCGAAGATGAGACCACAACGATTGATTTGGGATTAAGGCGATCGAGAATGCGGAGTATGCTTTCTCTCAGAGTAGTCCCCCGAACAATGGAGTCGTCAATTACAACCAGATTGTCCACCCCCTCGCGAATGGTACCGTAGGTGATATCGTAAACGTGCCCTACCAGATCGTCGCGACCCTTTTCTTCGGAGATGAAGGTGCGCAGTTTAACGTCTTTCACGGCAATTTTCTCCACCCTTGGGCGTGGCGAAATGATTGCTTCGATTTGACCCTCGGTCAGGGAACCATTCCCTTTTTTAATCATGTGTGCCTTTTCCTTAAGCATATAATCTTCCACGCCTTTGAGCATGCCATAGAATGCCGTTTCGGCTGTATTGGGTATGAACGAGAAAACGGTATTCTCAAGGTCGTACTCAATGGTTTCGAGGATTGATGGCGTTAAGAGTTCTCCAAGTTTTATCCTTTCGCGATAGATATCCCTGTCCGTTCCACGGGAGAAGTATATGCGTTCGAATGAGCACGATTTGCGCTGTTGAGGCACTCTTACCTCTTGCATGTCAACGCTTCCGTTGCGTTTAATCACAAGCGCATAGCCCGGCTTTATCTCGTTAACCACATCAGTGCTGACATTCATTACGGTTTGTATAACCGGGCGTTCCGAGGCGGCTACCACAATTTCGTCGTCGGCATAGTAAAAGGCCGATCGGATACCCCACGGATCGCGGCATACGAATGCATCGCCGTGCCCAACCAGGCCGGCAAGCACATACCCCCCGTCGAAATCTTTTGTGGAGTCCTGTAGTATTTTCCCCAGATTCATGTTATCGGCAATTAGGTTGCTGATTTCACGGTTTTCAATGCCTTCGTTTTTGTACTGCCTGAAAAGCTGCTGATTCTCCTCGTCCAGGAAATGCCCAAGTTTCTCCAAAACGGTAACCATATCGGAGTAGTCTTTGGGGTGTTGGCCAAGTTCAACCAGCTTTTGAAACAGTTCGTCCACGTTGGTCATGTTGAAATTCCCTGCCAATACCAACGTCCGCGATTTCCAGTTATTCTCCCGCATTACGGGCTGTACGTAATCGATGATGTTATTCCCATAGGTCCCATAGCGTAAATGCCCAAGGTACAGCTCGGCTGCAAACGGAACGTTCTCCTTTGCCCAGGCGGCATCGTTGAGCAATTTGGGTTTTTCCCTCCACGGTGCAAATCCGGAATGAATGGCATCGAATACCTCGCTGATTGCAGATGGGGAATTGCTACGCATCCTGTCGATGTAACGATATCCGGGCTTAAGGCCAAGTTTAACGCTTGCTGCCCCTGCACCATCCTGCCCTCTGTTGCGCTGCTTTTCCATTAACAGGTAAAGCTTTTGTAGGCCGTACATCCAGTTTCCGTATTTCAACTGGTAGTACTCCAATGGCTTAAGCAGCCTGATTAGGGCAATTCCACATTCATGTTTTAGCTGGTCCGACATAAGGTGAAATGAACTATAATGCTGAACAACCTTTTCTCCGATACCCTTCTGATTAACGATTTCTTACCATTCTTCATACCCAATGCATTTTCGCTAACCCTTAAAGAGAGCAAGTGCCGATAATAAAAGGCCACGAACCTTCGGGGCTTCTGCTGTTGATTTGGTATTGCTCAATGGGGTAAGCATAAGCCGGCATGGTATGAGTATCAACACATAAGTTAGTTAAGAGCAGGAAAACTTATCCACTCGGCCACGATGAACGCCTTGGGATACTTTCGTTCAATTGTTTTCAAAAACTTCAACGCCTCATCACGGGTTCTGAAATCGCCGACCGATACTTTGTAATAGGGGCTGTCGAAAGTCCGGTAAACTGCAATTCCGGGGTAATTCTCCATGAATTCATCCATTGTCTCCTGCGAGACGGTTCGCGACTGTTGCCCTAAATCAAAATATATTCTTATGCGGAACCCTTGCATTCCCGGCTTAGAGGCATTGCGTATGTAGTATTCGTTAAGAAGGTTGGCTATGACCATGTCCTGGTTTATGGTTATTTTGCCCATTTCGGGATCGAAGGTTTCCAGCCGTTGAACTATTCCGTACTGATCCTGTGCGGGGGAAGTAAAAGGCGCAAGCCCTATAATTAAAAGCAGAGCGCATACTGAAAACAACCAACGACCGGATATTCTGCTCATATAATGTTGAATAAATGGTAAGATTAAATCAACTAAAAACAGACGCGCAAATTTACAACTTTTGAATTAGAGATTTACAAAAATATCCCACAATTGCTTATTATTTTCTATACGATGCCAACGGCCGATACGAAATGAATAATCAGTTGATTTATAGAGAATTCTTCAAATTCATGAACGGCTGACGTGCAATGGTAATCTTACGTCGAACGGGAAACGATTTCCCTTTGATGTATCCCTCCACTTCAATCCTGTCCAAAAAATTATCCCATGATCCGGAGGTGAACAATTTAAATGCATCGGCTATGGTAATTAATTCAATCTCAACGGGTATGCTGTAGGGTTTCCTTGAGCAGGGGATCAACTTAACGTGGTCGGTAATGCGAAAATCGCCAAGCGCTCTTTCGTTCATCCACACCTTGAACTCTATATCGGTAATGGAAATCTTGCGGGTGTTGGGGTTGTCAATTACCACTTCGAGGTTTAGCATTATCTTGTTCTTTTTAAGCCCCTTCAGCTTTACCTCATCAATGCTCTTTATGCTAATGTCATTAATTTTCCCGCATCCTGTTAAGAGTAAAAAGGCTATGGGGATGAGTAAGCTGATGACCTTTGAAAAATATCTGCCGTTCATAATTTTTGGTTTCAATGGTAAAGAATAACAGGTTATGAGCATGCTTGCAAGCCCGATGCCAAGGTATGATAAATAGGATTAAGGGAATTTATTTTAATTCTTTTTAGCTCTCAACGTTCAATCAGCCGATAATCGTTCGGGTTGCTTCAACTCTCCTTCTCCATGGCGCTGAGCAGCTCCTCTGTCATCTCAATGTTGTGGTACACATTCTGCACATCGTCATTGTCCTCAAACTCCTCAATCAGCTTAAGGACTTTCATGGCTGCTTGCACATCCATACGCTTGTAATCGTTGGGGATGCGTTGTAACCCGGCATTCTCTGCAACAATGCCCAGCTCATCCAGCTTTTTCTGCATCTTTCCGAAATCCTCCATGGCAGTGTACACCTCAAAGATGTCGTCATTAACCTCAATCTCCTCGGCTCCTGCATCGATCAGCTCAAGTTCGAGCTCATCCTGCTCAAAATTACCCTTGCTAAAGGTGAACACCCCCTTTCGTTCGAACAGGTAGCTGAGCGAACCGTTGGTTCCCAATGTACCACCCCGCTTGGTAAAAATTGAACGAATGGCGCTAACCGTGCGGTTGTTATTGTCGGTTAAACACTCAACGAAAATGGGGGCACCCTCGGGCCCATGCCCTTCAAACGTCATCTCTTGCAGGTCGGCACCTTCCTTATCCGCCTTGTTAATGGCCCTCTGGATATTCTCCTTGGGCATGTTTACTCCCTTGGCGTTGTTTATGGCAAGCCGTAAACGGGGGTTCCCATCCGGATCGGGCCCGCCTTCCTTAACGGCAATGGTTATTTCCTTGGTAATCCGGCTGAATGCTTTCGATCGTTTGGCATCTGCTGCCCCTTTTTTTCTTTTTATGGTTGACCATTTACTGTGTCCGGACATGGTGATGTAAAGTATTTTAAGTGATAGAAATGGATAAAACTGTTTTTTATTCTTGCAACATCAAAAGTAGCGATTTTTTTAGTTTTTTAAAAATTTTTACTACCGCTGAGGCAGAACCTCGGCAGGTGGATTCGAAAAAAATAATTGAATTACCTTTGCACAAATTTTAACTCATTGGCCAAATGCTTTTGGAACAAAATAGCGGGTCGGGCTATACGAACAGAACGCAGTCCAACGGAAGGGTTTATATAGAAACCTATGGTTGTCAGATGAACGTGAGCGATAGCGAAGTTGTTGCTTCCATACTACAGTCCAATGGCTACTCATTGACATCTAAGCTTGATGAGGCCGACGTGATCCTTGTGAATACATGCTCCATTAGGGACAATGCCGAGGAGAGGGTGTGGGGGCGGCTTGATGTTTTCCGTCAGTATAAAAGGCGGAACCCTTCGGTTATAGTTGGTGTGCTGGGGTGTATGGGCGAAAGGCTAAAGGACAGTTTTTTTGATAAAAAAAATCTGGTGGATATCGTTGCCGGCCCCGATGCCTACAGGGAATTACCGGTGTTGCTGAGATTGGCCGAAGAGGGGCAGAGTGGCATAAATGTATTGCTGTCGCGGGAGGAGACCTATGCCGACATCAGCCCTGTGCGGTTGGATAAGAACGGCGTTTCGGCCTTTGTTTCCATTATGCGAGGCTGTAATAACATGTGCTCGTATTGCGTGGTCCCGTACGTTCGGGGGGCTGAAAGAAGCCGCGATCCCGAAACCATAGTTCGTGAGGTGAAGGAGTTGATTGACGATGGCTACCGCGAGGTAACGCTGCTTGGGCAGAATGTTAACAGTTACCATTGGACTGTTGAAAACGGAGGTCTGGTCAGTTTCGCCAAACTTTTGGAGATGGTGGCAAAAATAAATCCAACGCTGCGCGTTCGCTATTCCACCTCGCATCCCAAAGATCTGTCGGACGAGGTTCTGCAGACCATGGCACGATTTGGTAATATTTGCAGCCATATCCACCTTCCTGTGCAGTCCGGATCATCGCGCATACTCAAGCTGATGAATAGGGGATATACCCGCGAATATTACATGGGCAGGGTAGAGGCCATCCGCCGGATTTTGCCCGATTGTGCCATATCTACCGATGTCATCGCCGGCTTTTGCTCCGAAACGGATGCTGATCACCGTGAAACCCTCTCCCTTATGCAGTGGGCAAACTTCGATTTTGCCTATATGTTTAAATACTCCGAGCGGCCCAATACAAAAGCTGCCCGCCGCCTGCCCGACGATGTTCCCGATGAAACGAAAGCCCGAAGGCTGACGGAGATAATTGCACTACAGGGCAAACTTTCGGAACAGAGTAAGAAAAAGGATGTGGGTAAAACCTTTGAAGTGTTGATAGAAGGGGTTTCAAAGAAATCGGATCAGCATTTTTATGGCCGTACTTCGCAGAATAAGGTAGTGGTTTTCCCAAAAGGCAATTCGGGGATAGGCGATTTTGTGAAGGTAGCCATATTAAAATCCACACCGGCTACCCTCATCGGCGAAATGGTTTTATAGCATTGTTCCGAAGAGTTTTTGCGGCTATAAGTTGTTGTCAGTTTGCTGTTAATCTACATTTTCCGTGCTTTTGCCACACATAATCCGGATGTTTGCCTATGTTTTTTGGCATTTGGTCAAAAAAAAATCTTGAATATATTGTCAAATAAATCAAATAATATTGTATATTTGTTGCACAGTACAATAAAACCAAACCATTAGACTATGAAAAGACTTTCGTATTTCCTTGTAGTTGCTGGGTTGTTTGCTTTTGTATCATGCAGTTCGCCAGCAGAAAAAAAGGTGGAAAAAGTTGAAGAGGCCACCGAAGAGGTAGTAGAGCAGGACACTGTAGCTGCCGATCAGGTGGAAGAAAATGTTGAGGAAGTTGTAGAATAATTCCCCTCGCATTCTCACCCTAAAACCTGAAACTTACAAAACAGCCTGATGCATCGGTGTATCGGGCTGTTTTGTTTTTGACTCATTCGAACTTGTTCGAACCTGTATTTTCCTGTTTTCTAATGGTGGAAGGCCATTTTAAAAAAGGGATAAGAAACACTATGAAAATATACTTGTTTTGCCATCAAGCAGATACAGCAAATATAATCACCCTTTGATAGCCTTTAATACATTTTTTTATATATTAGCTAACAGCAAATAGGGATGTCCCCAGTCAGACCTATCCGCCTATTTTGGGGTGTATAGGGATGAAAAAGTCAGACCTATAAGCGAGTTGGCATCAATACTAAGACAGTACATACCGCAACATTTGTTCTCCTTGATGACTTTCGACACCTTTAAAAACCAAAGTTTTGTTTTCAATCAATGGTTCTACTACTTCATACCTTGTGTATTGGTCTGCAAACAAAAAGCGACCAGATGAAGGTTGAAACCATACTGAATGCCAAAATGATGAAGGTTTGTAAAATTCGTTTTCTTTTGCCAATTCGTGCTTAATTAAAGCAACTAAATCTTGTTGTTGTTTTTCTATATTCATTTGATTATAATTACTGCTGCCAACAAATGCTATACAAAAGCGGGGCAGCGTTCCGCAATTGAACAGTTGTGCTACTATTTGTCATTTGTGCAAGGCTGACAAGGTGTGCATCTGTTTCCCCGCCTTCGTATAGCATCGGCACGTTAGCAAACATGGTAAAAGACAGAGCAGCATGATAATTACTTAGAACTAAAAAATAATCGACATGAAAAACAAAAATCCTTTCGGAGAAATCAGAAATGCATTTGAATATGCAATGAAAAATGGTATAGACCCCAAAAGACCCGAAACTTGGGATGAAAAGTATAAAAAACGAATGCAAAAACTTGCAGGGATAATCCCCAGTATTGAAAAAGAGCTAAATGAAATTAAAAAACTATTTTAATTGAAAGCAAATGAACTCAGAAATTGAAAAACTCATTTCTCTTGCGGTTGCAACGGGTGAAATCACTGAAAAAAGTAAAGCAACCATTTTACGAAAGGCTCAAAGTCTAGGAGAAAACTTAGATGAAGTTACAATGATTATTGATGGTGAAAATGCTATCCTAAAATCCAACAAAAATTCTAATCAAATTCACTCATCTGATAACCCAATTGAGACTGAAACTGAAACTGAAAAGATAAGCTTTGTATACGCTTTTAAAATGTTTATCAACAATTATCCTATAGTAAAATATTCTCTGATTTTCTTTTTAGTCTGTCTTGGCTTTTTTCTGTTTTCAGTTTTGGTAACTCTTTGTATTTAGCACATAAACAAACTAATAATTAACATTTTAAACTTACAAGTTATGCATCCAGAATTAGAACGATTAATTAAAATGGCTATAGCTGACGGTAAAATAACCGAAAAGGAAAGAGCTATTATTTTACAAAAAGCTGAAAAGTTGGGTGAAGATAAGGATGAAATTGAATTAATACTTGATGGTGAATTAGCCAGTATCCAAGTTCAACAGGACATCAATCAAACTCAACAAAAATCATCGAATAAAGTAGGTGATGTTAAGAAATGTCCCTCTTGCGGTGCTCCAGTACCTGCTTTAACCTTAAAATGTTCTGAATGTGGGCATGATTTTCATTCTGAAACCGTTACAAATAGACAAATTCGCGATTACATTCGTGAATTACAAGACAAACTTATTGAAGCTGACAATTCTCTATCATCAAAACAAAGAGCTTGGTATGGAGAAGGTCAGGTTATAAATAAGAAGGTGACAATTATTAATACATTCACATTACCAAATACAAAAGAAGCATTGATTCAATTGCTTATTTTTTCTTATTCAAATTATGAGTCTATTCAAGATAATGCTTTGGCTCCAAATCCGCTAAAAAAAGCATGGCTAGCCAAAGCTATACAATCTTATAACCTTTTAAAGACACAAGGGGAAGGAGACAATAAAATTCAAAAAGTATTAAATGAATATTCATTTCTTGATAGTATATCGCAAAATCAAAATAAAAAGAAAGCTCAAATAGAAAGTACTTTAACTAATACACAAGGCTCCACCACCAAAAAAGTTTTAAAATATGGTGGTATAGGTTGTGGCAGTATCATTTTACTTTCTATGCTGGTTTCTTTATTTGGTGTTTTTAAGATGTACAATTCAGACGAATTTAAGGAAGCATTAAGTGGGTCAAAGTCCGAAAATGTCGTAGATTCTCTACTTACAATTGGGAAGATAGATGAAGCAAGGGCAGAAGCAAATAAACTCGAAGACTATTATAAAAATGAAGCTTTGGATAAAATAAAAGAATACGAGTATAAGCGCTTGTTAGAATCAAATGAAATTGATAATGCAAGAAATAAAGCAAATTCAATTTCGTCAGATTACAAGAGAAAAGACGCCTTAGATGATATATTGGAATATGAAATAAATCGTTTAATTGAATCTGGTAACATATCGGCAGCAAACACCAAAGTGAATGTTATAAACTCGGATTACAAAAGAAAACAGATTAAAGATAAAATACTTCTCATTGAAATCGATAAACTAATTGAACAACAAAAATTTGACGATGCTTTAAATAAGACAAAACAAATTGATAATAGCTATAAGCGTGAAGCTGCAATAAAAAAGGTAAAAAACTCAAATAATTAACAAATGGGAATATTTTCTAATAAACAAGAAGGCGGATTAATGGATGTAATCCGCTGTGACGAACAAGAGTATCTTGTTTGGAAATGGCGTCCTAGTGGCGAGCCTAATTCTACTAAAAAAGAAAATGCTATCCGCTATGGGAGCAGTTTAAGGGTTAAAGATGGCGAAATGGCTGTTTTCTTTTATCAACAAAACAATGGTGCTATTCAAGATTTTATAATTGGCCCACATGACCAAACGATAAAAACGGCAAATTTTCCTGTTCTTACAAGTATTGTTGGTGCTGCATTTGGTGGTAACTCTCCTTTTCAAGCAGAAATTTATTTTATTAACCTATCTGGCAATGTTCAGATTAAATTTGGTATTCCCTATTTTGATGTTTTTGACCCACGGTTCCCTGATTTAGGAGTTCCTTGCGCTGTTCGTGGTACAATGATTTTTAATATTACTGACTACAAGAATTTTATTAAGCTTAATCGTTTGATAAATTTTAGTTTGGAAGACTTTAAAAATCAAGTTAAAGACTTTTTTATTCGACAGGCAAAATCAGTTGTGTTAAATATCACTTCTGAAACAGGTGTACCTGCTATGCAATTAGAAACTAAAATTGACTTGATAAGTACATATCTAAAATCGAAGTTATCGGAAAGTCTTGCAGATGACTTTGGGGTAAATTTAAAACGTATTGATATTGGCACTATCGAATTAGATAAAGAACATCCACATTACCAACAACTTAAAAAATCAACAGTTGACCAACAAACTAAGTTTATCGATGCTAAAACTGATATTGAGATTAAGAACCTCGATGAAATGATGCGTATTCAAAGGAAAGAAGCAGAATTGGGAGTTGAAGGTAAAAATATTAATGTTCATCAGTTGAACATACAAGGTGATGTTGCAAAAACAGCGGCAGAAAGTCTTGGAGAATTAGGCGGTGCTGGAACTGGTGGAGATGGCAGTGGAATAAACCCTGCTGGTATGATGGCAGGTATGATGATGGGCGGTGCAGTAGGTAGTGGCATGGCAGGTATGATGGGAAATATGATGCATGGTGTTAATCAACCTGTTCAAAGTCCACCACCACCTCCAAATTCTCAATACTTTATTGCATTAAATGGTCAACAATCAGGTCCATATTCATTGCTTCAACTTCAACAAATGGTTCAAAATGGTTCATTAACTAAAAATCATCATGTTTGGAAACAAGGTATGTCTGAATGGCTTTTAGCAACAGATGAACAAGAAATTGCGAAATTATTTTCTTCTGTTCCTCCTCCACCTCCAAACAAATAACTTAATACGAAATATTATGAAAATTGATTTTGTCAAAACAATAATTGCAATTGCTGTAAGTATGTTAATTGCATATGGCTTTTATAGTTTTCATCACTCAGAAAACAGCCAATTACTTGTTGCTACAAGTTTTATAGAGCTTTTGCTTTCTAGTATTTTTGTTTTAGGGTTGCGATTTGAACAAGCTAGAACTACTGCAAATGTTAGGGTAGTAACTGCCATATTTTTCTTTGTTTTTCTGATAACTAATATTATCTTTTCTTTCTTTGAGTTTTCTAAACAAACCTATATAATCATAAGTGGTTTGCTTATGCTCAGTGGTGTTTTAATAGTATACTCATTACTAAAATCAAAACAATAATTTAACAAAATAATGGATTTATGGAACTAAAAATAACTAAAAAAGACTTTGACAATCTTTCATCATTGCAGAAGTTGAAAGTGATTTCTCTTTGTTTTGAATTATTAAGCATTTCTGATAACACCGTTATTTTAAGCACTGTAGAAATCAATAGCGATAAAGAACTTATACGTTTCCTCGAAGGCAATTGGGGTGTTTTAAAGGAGTTTGACAAAATATATTTGCCCTGAAAACTATGTTTTTACCTGAGTGAAATAACCACGTTTGCTAACAAGCGGTATAAAACATTGGGGTTTAGTCTGTTATGCGAACACTCTACCTCG
>Ga0208197_1000302_pt1 | contig 66407 bp, 70 predicted proteins | sample AD_JPNNA4_MetaG_FD_184444 | JGI IMG/M metagenome (GOLD analysis project Ga0208197, IMG submission 184444) | Active sludge microbial communities of municipal wastewater-treating anaerobic digesters from Japan - AD_JPNNA4_MetaG (SPAdes) (version 2) | ecosystem: Engineered > Bioreactor > Anaerobic...
CAACTTCGTAATTTGAAAGAGAACAATTTTTATATTTTGGAATTAGAAAACATTTATTCTTATAACTAATTTCATTTACTTTTTTAAAGCCGTTATGTGATTTTCAAGATTATCGCTAGTTACAAACCTTGCATATAGAATGTATCGCGATTTATCGTCTATAAAAAGAATTAAATGAAACTTTTCGCTTAAACCCGGTATCCATAGAGGGCGTATGATAAAGCCCGTTAGATTCATATGATAACTGTTTGTATAGTTCAGATAATTGAATCTGAAAATCGTTAGATAAGATTTTTCGTCTATGAGATTTTTGTTTTTCCAAACTTTCATTATTTATATATCTATTATAAAGTTCATGCGTCCATTGCCTTGAGCAATTTAGTTTTCTAGCCGCTTCAGATTTAGAGATTTCATTGTTCTTTATTTTTTCCATATAACTATTTATATTCCTTTTTAATATCATATTATTATCCCCAAAAGATTTTTTGTTTTTTTGAATAATATTATGTTTAAAAAAAACGTCAAGTCTCATTTTTTGAAATAAGTGTAAACTTTCATTTTTTGAATGACACGGATTACGACTATAAAGATAAATACTCTTGACATTTGGGTAAAAAGAAATTATTATTGTGAAAATTTTTACGTTTAAGGAATATATATATGGTTGATATAAAATATATAAAAGAGAACGCGGATCTAGTCAAAAAAAATGCGGTCGACAGAAATGTCAAAATTGACGTTGATAAAATTCTGGTTTTATATGAGAAAAAAGTTAACGCGCAGATAAAAGCCGACGGATTAAGGCAAAAAAGAAACGAAAATTCGCTAAAGATGAAGAGTCAGCTTAGCCCGGGAGAGAGGTTAAAACTTGTAGAAGAAGGGAAGGAATTTAAAAATGCGATTTCCGTATGCGAAGAAGAAGAAAGAAAATTAGAAAGAGAACTGAATGAAGAGCTAAATAAAGTTCCAAATATGACGCACGAAACTACGCCGATAGGCAAAACGGATAAAGATAGTAAAGAATTAAGAAAAGTTGGGAAAATAAGAAATTTCAACTTTAAACCAAAAGACCACGTTGAGATAGGGCAAGATTTGGATTTAATTGATTTTGATAACGCTTCAATAGTATCGGGGCAGAAATTTTATTATTTGAAAAACGAAGGGGCGTTATTGGAATTGGCTTTGACGCAATATGGAATAAAAAAGTTAATAGAAAAAGGATTTACTCCTTACTTGACTCCGGATTTGGCAAAAAATACAATTCTTGAGGGTATTGGTTTTAATCCTAGAGGAGATGAAACTAATATATATTCTATAGAGAACACAGATTTATGTCTGGTTGGAACCGCTGAAATTACTCTTGGAGGATTATATTATAACAAGTTATTAAAAGAGGAAGATCTCCCGATAAAGATGGTTGGATTTAGTCACTGTTTTAGAACGGAAGCCGGAGCGGCCGGTCAGGCGACAAAAGGATTATATAGGGTTCATCAGTTTAGTAAAATTGAAATGTTTGTTATTTGTAAACCTGAAGATTCGGACGATATGCTTGAGTTTTTAAGAAATATTGAGGAAGAGATATATCAAGAAATAGGAATACCATACAGAGTTTTAGACGTAGCGTCGGGGGATTTGGGCAATCCCGCTTATAAGAAATACGACTTAGAAGCATGGATGCCGGGAAGAAACGATTATGGCGAAATAACGTCGACTTCAAATTGTACCGACTTCCAATCGAGAAGATTAAATATCAAATATAAAAATACCGAAGGTAAAAATATTTTTGTTCATATGTTGAATGGAACGGTAATTGCGATTCCAAGAGTTATTATTTCGATTTTAGAAAATTTTCAAAATGAAGATGGAACTATAGATATACCAAAGATATTAATACCTTACATAGGTAAAGATAAAATAACAAAGAGATAGCTCATGGAAAAAAAAGAACAACTTGAATCATTGTATTGGGAAGTTAAAAACTGTTCTAAATGTAAACTATACAGAGGAAGAAATAATCTTGTATTTGGAACCGGGAATCCCGACGCCGATATTATGTTTATCGGAGAGGGACCCGGAAAACAGGAGGATTTACGCGGCGAACCGTTTGTAGGTCCCGCGGGAGAGTTATTAACTGCAATAATTGAAAAGGGAATGCTTCTTAAAAGGAAAGACGTTTATATAGCCAACGTAGTTAAATGTAGACCTACAATAGATCTGAGGGGCGAGCGAGATAGACCTCCGGATAAAGATGAAACGGAGGCGTGCGGTTGGATACTAAAAAAACAGATTGAAATTATAACCCCTAAAATTATTATTACTTTAGGCAATCCGGCGACGAAATTCTTATTAAATATTAGCGAAGGTATAACTAAAGTAAGAGGGATTTTTTTTAGTTACAACGGTATTAGGGTAATGCCTACGTATCATCCTTCGTATGTTTTAAGAAACGGAGGAGCTAATTCGCCTTTAAAAAGGGACGTTTGGGAAGATATAAAAAAAGTATTGAAATTTTTATCGCAATTTTAAATGCTTATTAGCGCCTTGTTAGTTTTTTGGGGAAATATGATTATATTTAACTGTTGCGTCGTTTTATCCAAAAAATCATTTTTTTAATTTATTAAGCTTTAATAAAAAAGTCCGAAGCGCGCGCGCTTCGGACTTTTTTATTATCGTAAATATGTAAATTGAGTTTTTTTTCTATTTAATTTTTTGCGCGCCGTATCCATTGATTGCTCCAAATAGCTTAACGGCATCGTCTAATGGATATTTATTTGCATACATACCGACTGTCGTAGAGATTTTGCCAACTTGGTTTATTCCCATAGCCGAACGGAAAACGTTTGCAGGCGAGTTTGGATCGAAGTCGGCGCTTTCTTTATATGAAGTATTGAGGAACTCTTGCAAATAGAGTTTGTTTATAACATTTTTTAGTTGAGTAGGATTTTCAAGTTCTATGTTTCCGCTTGATTTTGCAAGTTGTTCAACATCGTCGAACATATCCCAGCGTATGCGTAAAAATTTTCCGGAACCTGGCAGAGTTAAGTCGGCTTGTTTGTTCATAAAGAAAATATTGTACTCGGCAGTCGTAACTCTTGCAGCTTCTTTGCTTTTGTCTGAGTCAACATACGTTCTGTCTAAACCTGATAAGCAGCTTAATCCAATGATGTTGTGATGAACGTCGGCGTCAATTCCCGTCATGTATCTAAATCCGTAACCCATGTCTTCAAAAGCGCTTGTTCGCGACCAAGTGAAGAGCGCAGTATTGTAGCAAAATTCAATTTTTGACACATTTGTTTTTGCCGATGCGCCTCTAACTTCACAGGCAGACATTGCGTTTGCAACAAACACATTGTTTTTTATGGTAAGTTTGCCTGTTTCCACTGCCAATTGAATTGCATACCATGCGCTATTTGTGAATGTACAGTTTTGAATTGTCATGTTGCCGTCGTAGCGCCCGCCAATAAGCGGCATTTTAACGGAAGTAACATTTTGTTCTGCGCCGTTAATTCCGGTAGCAGGCGGGTGCATTAGCATTCCCATTTCAAATCCTTCAGGTTTGCCTTTGTTTGGATGGTATCCGTTTGATTCGCCTCTGTCGAAAATAAATCCGTCAACCAAAATTTCAGCATTTTTGCTTGTTACTGCGATAGTTAAAAGCGAGTAGTTTCGCGCTGTTCCGTTGCTTGAAGCCGGCGGTTGAATTTTAGCGGCATATTTAATAACGTCGCGAGTTGAGAAGTCGTCTGAGTAGCCGCCAATCAGTTTAACTGGCTTTTTCATTTCTAAGTAACCCGCGTTAAGTAAACCATAGTAAACGCCTTGAGCTACCATAATTACGCCGCCGTCTTCAGCAACATTCATAGCTTTTTGAATGTTTTTGAACGGCGCCGTTTTGCTACCGTTATTTTTGTTTGAGCCTTTTGCATTGCTCACGTAATAGGTTGGTTGCGCAATTGCGTTCATTGCGCATAGAAGCGCAATTGCAAGTAGCGTTGTTTTTTTCATCTCGTCTCCTTTTTTGATACTAATTTGTAGTATGAATTTTTTTGTCATGTTTTTGACCGTATAAGTATATAATAGAAACTAATGTTTGTAAACAACTAAAATCTTGTACTTTGTGTCCGTCAGTTTTTTGGGGAATAGAAAATATCTGTTTCATATGTGTCAATTTCTCCCCCCCCCAAAAAAACTGACGGATTACTTGTACTTTTATTTTTGGTCTCTACCTGAAAATAATTATTAGTATTACAAAGCGACAGTTGATAAAGTAGAGTTTAATGTGTTTTCTTGCGTGATAGCGTTTATTTCTTCAGAGATTCCTGACCAGATTGATCTACATGATACAAATAACAAAAACAATATAAATAATACCATAGTTTTTTTATGTTTCACTAACAAATAGATTCCCAGTACGGCGACAAAAGCTCCAAGTAAAATAAAAAACATCCACGTTACATTCCACCAGGGCGAGTTCGCGTCAAACATCCATAGCAATAGTTGATGCCAAAATTTTATGCCTGTAGCAATCGCAAATAAGTCGAACAGCGCATAACAACCGCCGAACATGTAAATCCATCTCCACCAATAATTGTACTTGCATTCTCGGAAAAAGGTAACTATGCCAAGAATGCATAACAGCGCGAGTATGCCTATTATGAGAAAATAAGGAAAACTTTTGTTTTCTAAAATACCGATCCAAAACGAAGCGTATGATTTTCTGTCAACAAGCGCCCATATTCTGTGTAAGTGAAACAGACCAAAGAATATAAAAAAATAAGGTTCCCAAGCGTATATTTTTTTCATAAAGTCTCCTCAGTTATTATAGTATAACTTTTTTTGGGAAAAGCGCAAAAAATAACATAAAATTTTCGAAAGTATTTACATTTTGACAGATCGTTGCGTTATAATTAGACCGTATAGGCAATATGAATGTCGAGTTTTGGAAAAAACACCAAAGCGCATCTTTGATATATTTATTTCCTTCCCTAGAATTATCAACTAACTTCCTTTGCGGTCTTTGCGTCTTAGCGGCGAACCAAAAAGAATCCTCCCTTGACCATTTCTCCCTTTTATATTAAAATCCCCTGACGCGGTTCAATATTTAATTTCTTGAGGAAGCTATGAAGAAAATTAAATTGGCTTTTGGTTTAGTACTTATAACAGTACTATTTGGAATGATTGCTTGTAAGGGTTCGCAGGATACGCCGAATAAGCCGAGCGTACCTGATGTACCGGATCTCGCCAAGTTTACACTTGCGCTTTTAGAACCCTCTGGAAGCTTTAAAATGGGAACTACATCTGGGTATAGTAGCGAACAACCCATACGCGATGTTACCTTAAATTCGTTTTACATAAGCGACATTGTGGTAACCCAAGCTGAATGGAAAGCTGTTATGGGAGAAGAAAACAATCCTAGCTACTTTAAAGGCGACAACCGACCTGTAGAGAATGTGAGTTGGTATGATTGCATTGAGTTTTGTAACCGCAAGACTATAAAAGAATTAGGTGAAGCGCATTGTTGTTACAAGCTTAACGGTAAAACAAATCCTGCTGACTGGGGAGCGAAGGATAGTAGTTGCAATGCTATGGACTTAGATTTGATCAAAACAGGAAGACGCAAAGAGCACAAAGGGGCTATAGTGGTAAGTAGGTGGAATGCTATGGAGTTAGATTTGACCAAAACAGGCTATCGTTTACCTACTGAAGCCGAGTGGGAGTATGCAGCTAAAGCCGGTGTGAAAGAAGGCGCGACGCTTGAGAATCCGCTTTATAGCGGTAATAGCAGCGATGGCGATACCGGTAATGCCAGGGATTATGCTTGGTTTCGGGATAACACTGAGGGCTACGTCAATGAAACCCGTGATGTAAAAAAGAAAAAGCATAATGGAAAAGGCTTATATGATATGAGTGGAAACGTTTGGGAGTGGTGCTGGGACTGGTATGCAAGTAATTATTATACAACAGCTAATGGTAATCCTGATGTTTTAAATAATAATCCTACAGGGCTTGACTCTGGACTGTACCGCGTCATCCGTGGCGGGGGCTGGTACGACGAGGCAGTTTACTTGCGTCCTGCCTTCCGTAACTACAACTCGCCCGATGGCGCAGACAACGGATTGGGGTTCCGCCTTTGTCGCTCGGCTCCAGCGCCTTAAAAAAAACTCCAAGCTTGTCTGTAAACTCAGCAAAACTTCAAAATTATTGTCTTAAAGCGCATATGCGTTATGGAAGTGTTATAATAAGATTTAGGGGAGAAAAACATGGCGTTTGATTTTAAAAAAGAGTATAAGGAATTTTATCTTCCGAAAAACAGACCTGAAATTGTTGCTGTTCCAAAGGCGAATTATATTGCAGTTCGCGGAAAGGGAGATCCGAACGAAGAAGGCGGAGCGTACCAAAAGGCTGTGGGAATATTATATGCGGAATTTCTTACCATCGACGAGGGGTTGCGCGTTCAGATGATGCATATTGGCTCTTATGACGACGAGCCTGCCAGCGTAAAAATTATGAATGATTTTATAAAAGAACAAGGTTATAAAACAGACATAAACGAAAAACGACTTCATCACGAAATATATCTTTCTGACCCGCGAAAAACCGCTCCTGAAAAATTGAAAACGGTAATCAGGCATCCGATAAAGAAAAGATAGAAAATAAAATTTACAAAAAATAGTTGATTTTTTTGAGTTCTTATGTTGATTATTATAAATTTATCTATGTTTAAGGAAATTTTATGAAAAAACCGGCTTTTTACTTTATGTTAGTTTTAGCGGTCGTTAGTTGTTCAAAAAATGAAAATGCTAACGTCCAAAAGGCAAAGATTGAAGTCGTCGATTATGCGGAACGACTTGTGACTTTGGAGGAGCCTGCAAAAAAAATCGTTGTTATGGCTGACAATGCGTTTGCAGTGGTGAAACAATTAGATGCAATTGACATGGTTATTGGTATCGACAATAAAACAAAAGGGTATCTTCCTCTTTCTATAGTCAGTCATACCAATCCAGAGGTTTTAGATTTACCGGATGTTGGAAAAACCAAAAGCCCTAACTTTGAGTATATCATTTCTCTAGCGCCCGACTTAGTTTTGTTAAAAGGCAACAAAGAGCAAGCTGATACTTTGGAAGAAAAAACAGGTATTCCTGCTGCAAGCATCATTTCAATAGACGGATATGATATGGAAATATATACAAAAATAGGCGCTCTTCTTGGAAAAGATGCAAAGGCTAAAAAAGTGGTTAGTTTATTAGAACGTAAGAAAAACGAAATTGAAGAGAGACTTTCTGTTGTTTCGGAAGAAAACCGCAAATCTGCATATATTATCGTCCAAAATTCAAAAAAGAGTTTATTTAGAACTATTAAGAGTTCCCAGGCGTTAGAACTGGCCGGAGTAAATAGCGCAGCTATAAATGCTCAGAACGTTAATCAATGGGGTTTTGCGGACTTATCAGAAGAAGAAATGTTGCGCATTTCTCCCGACTATGTTTATTTTGATGTTCCCACATCTGACGACAGTATAACGATTGACGATATAAAATCCAATGAGACGCTTCAATTCGTTGAGGCGGTAAAACAAGGAAGAGTGTATAAAACACATACTTTTGCGCTTCCCAAAGATTACATTTATGTAGTTGCTGAGGCATATTATTATGCCAACATAGCGTATCCTGAAATAATTACTGCTGAGGTCTATAAAAAAGCGATAGACGAAATTTTTGAAATAGGCTACGGAATAAAGAACTACTATGATGCTTGGGAAGAATCATTGCTTTAAAATTTTATTTATATTTTTCACATTAGTATTTGTGGCTTTTGTTTCAATATTTCTTTTTCCGAAAATAATTGACTTATCTACCGAAAAAGTAAAAACTTTACATATAATTTTTAAGATAAGATTGCCACAAACACTAATTGCTGTAACGGTTGGAGCGGCGCTTGGGTTATCAGGCGCAATAATGCAGATTATACTGGGCAACTCTCTCGCTTCACCGTTTACGCTTGGTATTTCGTCGGCATCAGCTTTTGGCGCCGCTTTAGCAATAATAGCAGGGATAAATTGGTTAATTCCGGAAGTTTCGGCGTTTATATTTTCGATGGGCTCCCTATTACTTTTGTTGTCTATAACTTCATTTGTGGGGATGTCTCAAAGATATCTGATTTTAGTCGGAATAGTAATAAACTTTTTCTTTAGTTCTGCAAACACTCTTATACAATATTACGCAACTCCTGATGCCGTTTATCAGATTATGTTTTGGACGGCAGGTTCCTTGACCAATGCGCGAATAAACGATTCGCTTATTTTACTGATTATTCTTTCCGTTGCAACAGCAATTTCTGCGCTTTTTTCCAGAGATCTCGGACTTATTCAGCAGGGCGATAAAAATGCTGTTATGCTTGGAGTAAATGTAAACCTTGAAAGAGTTATTCTTTTGGCGTTGTGTTCTTTACTTACATCTTTTTCGGTTTCTGTAGTAGGGATTATTGGGTTTATAGGCTTGGTTGCGCCACATATAGCGAGAATGTTAAAAATACACTCCCCAAAGGCTTTGCTCATTTCATCTATGCTTTTAGGAGCTTTTTTGTTGGTAGTTTCTGATATAATATCAAAGACAGTTATTTATCCGATAATTCTGCCAATTGGCGCAGTAACTTCTTTTTTAGGAATCCCTCTTTTATTATTTTTACTTTTTCTATCGAGAAAGGATAATAAATGAAAAAGATATGTGATGTTAAAAACATAATATTCGGTTATTCGAAAAACAACTTGGTTTTAAATGACATTTCTTTTTCCGTTAAAAAGAAAGAAATTGTCGCTATATTGGGTAAAAATGGTTCGGGAAAGTCAACTCTTCTTAACATAATTGTTGGATTTATTCCTGATTATTCCGGTAGCGTTTTTATAAATGATAAAAACATAAAGAATATAAGTTTTTCAGAAAGGGCAAAAAACATCGCGTATATTGTTCAAAAGCAAAAAAACAAAATACCGGGGTTTTATTCTGTGGAAGAATTTGTAATCGAGGGAAGAAGACCTTTTCGAAATTTTGGCATGTATATAAAAGAGGATTATGAGTTTCTCAACGATATCCTACATCAATGCAATTTGACTACCTTAAAAAGTAAAAGCATGGAAGAAATTTCCGGTGGGGAAATTCAAAGATGTATTTTTGCTCGAGCTTTAATGAAACAGGCTGACTTACTTTTGTTTGATGAGCCTTGTTCTGCAATGGATATTAAATATCAAAAAGAATTTTTTAATCTGGCTAAAAAAGCAAAGGAAACTCATAACTCTGCAGTTGTAATAACGACTCATGATATTAATCTTGCTGTTCAAAATTGCGATAGACTTGTGGTTTTTAAAGATGGCTGTGTTTTATACGATGGAGATTCGAGCTTGGTTACTGAGGAGGTTTTATCAAAGGCATTTGATACAGAAGTTACGACAGAACCAATTCATCCGAAAAATTTTTATTATTAACCGGTAGCGGTGTTTTTTTGTGTTGGAATAGTTGTTTTTATAAGAAAATGTTTAGGCGTCTGATAAAATGCTTCGAAATAAAGGTTATGTGATGAAAAGTGATACTATTGTAACTGATAAACAAACATTGCTGGATAATCTCGATAAATTACATACTACTAATTCGTACAGCTATACAATTATCACAGCGCGCATAATGAAGTAAATTTCAGAGCATGACTCCGATGAATATTTTTGCCGTTTCTGCCGGTTTTCTTCATCAAAGACAAAAGGCTAAAACTTTAACGCCTCATCGTCCAAGAGAAAATCAAAAACGTCGAGAATTAAAATACCGTTTTCAGTCCTCCAAGGTTTCTCTGAGCCCTTAACGATAATGATTTTTTTGAAATTATCCTCGATATGCTGCAGGGAGCGGCTTTCCTGCAAGGTTTTTTCTCGAGTATCAAGGCGCAATGCAGACTGAATATAATATCGCGCGCTGCCTTGGTTGCAGATAAAATCCACTTCTGTCTGCTTGCGTTTGTTTCCCTCGCGGATTTCCACCAAGCCCACATCCACATTAAACCCTCGAATAACAAGCTCGTTATAAATCAAGTTTTCCATAAGATGCGACTCTTCTTGCTGGCGAAAATTCAAACACGCGTTTCGTAAACCGATATCGCTAAAATAATATTTATAAGGCGTTTGAATATATTTTCTGCCTTTAACATCATAGCGATTTGCCTTTTCTACGATAAAAGCATCTTCCAAAAAAGCTAAATACGAATGAATTGTATTAATCGACAACTCTTTTTCGCCGGAACTTTGGTAGGTCGCATAAATTTTTTGCGGATTAGTAAGGGAGCCGATAGACGAAGCTAAAATATTCACTATGGAAGCTAAAACGTCTTCCCTCTTAATCTTATATCGCTCCACAATATCTTTAAAATACGTCAGCTGAAACAGGTTTTTCAAATAAGTCGCCTTGTCGGCATCTCGTTTCATGGAACAAGTCAAAGGCATGCCGCCAAAGGTTAGATAGTCAGTCCAAGCATCTTGTTTTTCACCTTTATAGACCGACATAAATTCCTTAAAAGACAAAGGATACATCCGCACCTGATCATCCCTTCCACGAAATTCAGTAATAATATCTGAAGAAAGAAACTTTGAATTGCTTCCTGTAACATAAATATCCAAGTTTTTTTGATACAAAAGCCCCGTAAGCAAAAACTCAAAATTTTCCACCAGTTGAATTTCATCCAAAAGTAAATAAGTAGCTCCTTTTTGTATGCGGGATTGTATATAATTGTTTAACTTTTCAAGAGCCTTATGAAATTGCAAGTTTTCAACCCTGTCAAATTCAATCTTAATAATATTACTTTCAGGAACGCCATCAGCAAGTAAATAATTTTTGAAAAGCGGATCTAGTAAATAGGACTTCCCCGATCTGCGAATCCCTGTAATAACTTTAATCAAACCATTTTCCCGTTTTGCAATTAGTTCGTCTAAATATAAAGGTCTGTTTATCTGCATATCAAAACCTCCAGCAAATTGCAAATGGCATTTGTTGAATATTTTTGCCGTTTCCGCCACTTTTCTTCATCTATTATACTAAAAAAAAGATTTTTCCGCAAGGATTGATTTTCTATATGTTACACATCCGATTAAGAAGTTGTGAGCGCAAATATTTTGGAGAAATGATGGATGTTTGATGGATGTTTAAAGAGGAAAAAACTGGTATTGCGAAATTGACAATATTAAAATTACCATTATTTTGCGTAGCTATACAATTATCACAACGCGCATAATAAAGTAAATAAAAGTACTCAAAGGACAAAATCTTATATATAATATGACAGACAGCTGTCATATTATATTTTGTATAACTAAAATAACGCTACAATCAAGAAGGAGAATTATCATGGGAAGAGCAACGTCAAAAACAGATTTACTAAATACTGCGCAAATCAATTTTAAAAAGCTAAATGAATTCATTGCATCGATGTCGGAAAAGGAACTGAATACGCCGTTTGATTTTTCAGCGGATGTAAAGAAAAAAGAAGCGCATTGGTCGAGAGATAAAAATGCGCGAGATATTCTTATTCATCTTTATGAGTGGCACCAGCTTATCTTACATTGGGTTTCTGCAAATATGAACGGTGAAGCGAGACCGTTTCTTCCTGAACCGTACAATTGGAAAACGTACGGCGATATGAATGTCGAGTTTTGGAAAAAGCATCAAAACACATCGTTAAAAGACGCTGACAAAATGTACAGGAAATCTCATGAAGACGTCATAAAACTTGCGGAAACGTTTTCAGATACAGAACTGTTTACCAAAGATATTTTCCCCTGGGTTGGAGGCAGTACGCTCGGTTCGTATTTTGTGAGTACAACGGCAAGTCATTACGATTGGGCGGTGAAAAAACTGAAAGTGCATCAAAAAAATTGTGAAAACAAATAAAGGTTATTTGATGGAATATAACCGAATAGAAATTCAAAATACTACCGAATGAAAATTGAAAATATGACCGAATAGGACTTGAAAAAACGACCAAATTGCGCTATTATTGTACAAGGAGAAGGTATGAATGATGAGTCGTACTTACCAAGATTGATAGACAAGCAGGTTGCGCTGAAACTGGAAACCTTTGGGGCTATTTGTATAGAAGGCGCCAAATGGTGCGGAAAGACGCGGACTTCAAGGCGCCATTCTAAAAGCGCCATATATTTAGGCGATCCGAGCGGGAATTTTCAAAACAGAGAGTTGGTAAAAATGGCGCCCAAAATAGCTCTGGACGGGGAGGTTCCCAGATTAATTGATGAATGGCAAGAAGTACCTTCGGTTTGGGACACGGTAAGGCATGAGGTTGATAATCGAGGAAAAAAGGGGCAGTTTATTTTAACGGGTTCGGCAACTCCGGTACAAAAAGGGATATTACACAGCGGAGCAGGCAGAATCTCTACGATTAGAATGAGGCCTATGTCTTTATTTGAATCAAAGGATTCATCGGGACAAGTTTCGTTGCGCTCTCTTTTTGATGGAACATTTGAACCCAAAGCAACTCCGGATATCGATTTACCAACGCTTATAGAATTAACGATTCGGGGCGGTTGGCCCGGCAGTTTAGGCTTAAGTCGCGAACAATACAGCCTGATTCCAAAAGAATATATGAATTCGATAATAAATCATGATATTTACAGATTGGAAGGAATCAACAGAAATTCAAACAAGATGTATCGCCTGCTAAGATCCCTTGCCAGAAATGAATCAACAACGGCTTCAATTTCCACATTAAGAAAAGATATCAAAGAATATGAGGACGATGATATTGACAACGATACGATCTCTGCCTATTTGACTGTATTTGAAAGATTGTTTTTAATTGATAACCAGAATGCGTTTTCAGCTAATATACGATCATCAACGCGTATTAAGCAGTCAGATAAAAGACATTTTGTAGATCCGTCTTTGGCAATTGCCGTATTAGGAGCAAACTATGACGACTTGCTGAATGACCTACATACATTCGGATTTATGTTTGAAGCCCTTTGCGAAAGAGATTTAAGAATATATGCGGAGAGCTTGGGCGGGCAGTTGTATCATTATCAGGATTATAAAAACAGAGAAATTGACGCAGTCGTTCAACTGGAAGACGGCAGGTGGGGCGCTTTTGAAATAAAATTAGGGGCAGACGCCATTGACAGCGCCGCAAAGTCATTAATAGAAATAAGAGACGCATTAGAGAAGGAAAATGCAAAAACTCCGGATGTTTTGGCGGTTGTTTGCGGTCTAAGTAAATTTTCTTACCGCAGGGAAGACGGCGTCTATGTTGTACCGATTACTGCGCTGAAACCGTAAGAAAAGAGTGCAAAACCATAATCAAAAAGGAGGCTTATCATGGCATTTGATTTTAAAAAAGAGTACAAGGAGTTTTATTTCCCGAAAAACAAACCGGAAATTGTAACTGTTCCGAAAGCAAATTTTATTGCGGTTCGTGGAAAGGGCGATCCTAACGAAGAGGGAGGCGAATACCAACAGGCTGTGGGCGTTTTGTATGCAATAGCGTACACACTGAAAATGAGTTATAAAATCGACTACAAAATTGACGGCTACTTTGAATACGTCGTTCCGCCGCTTGAAGGTTTTTGGTGGCAGGATGGCGTTGAGGGCGTTGATTATGCCAACAAATCTTCATTTAACTGGATTTCTGTAATCCGCTTGCCGGACTTTGTTACGAAAAAAGATTTTACATGGGCTGTCGAAACTGCATCGAGAAAGAAACAGGTTGATTGCTCGATAGCGGAATTTCTTAGCATCGATGAGGCTTGTGCGTTCAGATGATGCATATCGGTCCGTATAATGATGAGCCTGCTAGTGTAAAAATTATGCATGATTTTATAAAAGAACAAGGTTATACAACAGATATAAACGAAAAACGCCTTCATCATGAAATATACCTTTCCGACCCGCGAAAAACCGCACCTGAAAAATTGAAAACAGTTCTGAGGCATCCGGTAAGGAAAGGGAGTAGGTAGTAGGAAATAGAAGATGAATTAGCAGAATTGGAGGAAAAATTATATGGCAACTGCAAACACAAAAGTTACATTATTGTGTCCAATAGAAAAAGTTTGGAATAAAGTTACTGATTTAAAGGATTTTTCTTGGAGAAGCGATTTAGAAGATATAAAAATTATTGATGAAAATAATTTTATAGAAATTACAAAAAATGGAATAAAAACCAATTTTAGAGTTACAGAATTTAGAAAGCATAAAATTTGGGCGTTTGAAATAGAAAATGAAAACATAAAAGGAAAGTGGATAGGGAAATTCTATTCACAAGGCAACAATACAACTTTAGATTTTACCGAAAATATAATTGCCAAAAAAGTTATATTTAAACCATTCGTGGGCTTATATTTGCGAAAACAACAGAAGATATATTTTCAAGATTTAAAAAGAGAGCTTAATTGTAGCGAAGCAAGTTTTGTTCAGTACTTGTGAAAACAAATTCCAATTTGTTGTACAGTTTCTAATGGTAATGTTATTGAAATGTCCGGCAATGTCTAGTACGCTTGTTGTAGAAAACCAGAGGAGGATTTATGTCAGAAGAAAAGTTTCCAGCGCCTATAGATGACAAAGATATTCAGAAAATGATATATATCTTCAGAGGCAAACAAGTCATGGTTGATAGTGACTTGGCGAAATTGTATCAGGTAGAAACTAAATATTTAAATAGGCAAAGAAGTAGAAATGCTGATAGGTTTCCGGACGATTTTTGTTTTCAATTAACGAAAGAAGAGTATGAAGTTTTGAGGCGCCAAAATGTCACCTCAAAATCTGAAACAGGATCGGGAGGGAGAAGGTATTTTCCTTATGTCTTTACGGAACAGGGAATTGCTATGCTTTCATCAGTTTATCACATAGGAGCATCTATAAAAGATGCCGGTAAAAAAAGTTTTAGAATTACAAAGATTGAAGATGACACTTTGATAAAAAGTTTACTAAAAAAAATAAAATAGAAAAGCAATAAGAGGCGGTCGCGCATTTCGTAAAAGTAAAAGGCATAGTGTCTTCAAAGAATGGCATGAAATTGTTCCATGAGTTTTGTGAGACAAACAATATTGCGCATGATAATGAGAGCATTTTCAAATATCTCAGTTTGTTTGAAGAAAAAAATGCTTCAAAACAATTGAGTTTATTTGAAGAGGTATGATATAGTTACATAGAAACATTTATTTTGGATAAACGTGTGAGAAAAAATATTTAGATTTTTATAGTTTGAAAAATAGGAGAATTATCAAATGAAACGTATGAAAACAAACCCGTTTTTTTTAGGAATCTTTTTAATTGTAGTTTTTTATCTCTTCTGGGGAGTTTCTCAATTTGTAGGTATTAAAATGCGCCAACCATTGCCGTCAAGTCTACTATTTTCTATTGCGTTTACAGGATTGATTGGATGTTTTATTCCAATATATTTCAAAAACAAATTTCATTGGAACTACAACGAACCAAGCTCAAACAGAATAATAGGGTATCTTTTTTTGGTTGTAGCAATTGTTTTTTCAACGATACTTTCCGGCGCGCTTCTGAAAATCGTTGAGTTGAACTATTCTTGGATTATAATTTTGAAATATATACTGCTGTTTTTCCCGATGTCGTTAGGACTCGGCTTGTTTGCGTTTTTATTAATTCCGAATATGATATGCGAATGGCAAAACAATAAAAAGAAAAGCGCGCTGTTAGTTATTTTAATTAGCGCTTTCTTCTTTTTCTCATTTTACGTTGATTCGTTATTTCAAGATATAGCGCTTGCCGTTACGATGGGATTTATCGGATTGCTTTTGGGACTTGGCTATCTCTTTCTTAGAAGTTTTTGGATTGTATATCCGGTTCTTTTTATAATAATGTTGGTAAATACGTTGGCGGACAATAAGTATGATGAATATAATTTTGCGATTGTAATTGTAAGTACGTTGTTGTCGGCGACGATACTCGTAGTTGATTTTATGAGGAGTAGAAAATGGATAACGAAAAATCGCTTAAAACAAGCGCCAAAATAATATATTGCGTTACGTTGACGCTCAGCATGCTCGTCGGATTTTGGCATTTTTTCGCGCCGCGCCTGTATAATTGGTATGACTATCTCCCGATGCAATATGAAAATCTCATAGTCGGCATTGATTATACAAATTTATGTTTTTCAGCGTTGCTGTTTGGAAGCAGTTTCGTTTTACTACTGTTGTCGAAAAGCGCTTTTTCGTTAAACTTCGAAACAATCGTTTTTTACACATTCTTAACTGTTGTGTGGGTTTTCAGAGCTTGCCTTGCGGCGTTTATCGAACCGTGGCCGCTGGAACCGATTCCTGCCGCTGCGATTGGACAATTGATTGCTTCAGTCGTTCAAGCGTTGTTGATGGTTTTTGCGACGCTAAAACTTTGGACGACAAGAATAAGAGGTAGAGGTAAAGCATAACGCGTGCAAACAGATTGCGTTAAAATCTAATAAATATAGGGGGATATAAAAATATGAACAAAAAGAACTCAGCTGTTATTTTTTATGCACGGCTTATCGGGGCTTTTTTTCTATTGGCTTTTGTAGCGTATGGTTTTGGAAGCCAATTATTTGCAAGCGAGGATAATCCGACAAAAATTTTAGGAGCATTGTTAATCGTTACAAACTCGCTCATGGTTTTGAGTATCGGGATTTTACTTGGGAAAACATTGAAGCAATATAATCCGCTCGTTGCCAACATATATCTTTTTACAAGGATATTTGAAGCCGTCGCTTTATCGAGCGTAATCGTTGTAATGTTCTTAAAAGGAAACGTATCAAAAGACTTAGGGTATATTTTTGGAATGCTCGTTTTAGGAATCGGCAGTATTCCAATGTGTTTGACGCTGTATAAACATAAAATCGCCCCGTCTTGGTTAGCGCTATGGGGAGCGATCGGTTATGCCATTTTTGCATTTGGTATGTTAATGGAGCTCTTTGGTTATGAGTGGAGTATGTATCTCCTCGGCCCCGGCGGTCTTTGGGAGGTAACCTTTGCGATTTGGCTACTTATTCGCGGAAGCAAGAATGTAAAACCTGAGATCGGTTAACAAGCGCTTAAATTTTAGATAATTACAATAACCAAACTTAATAAATAGGAGAGAAAATGAAGAATCAATTAACAATTATCGGCGCAGGAATAGCCGGATTATCAGCTGGCATATACGCCCAAAAGAGAGGTTTTCAATGCGCGATTTATGAGCAATACTATTTGCCCGGCGGCAACTGTACCAGCTGGAAAAGAAAAGGGTATACATTCGAAGGCGGTTTACATTGGCTAACCGGATCTAAAAACGATACGCCGCTGTACAAGGAATGGAACTATTTAGGCGCTATTTCTCCGTCGACTACAATCCACAATCGAGAAGCTTTTATATCATGTATCTTTGATCAACAAATTATTTCTTTTTATACGAATCCTGAACGTTTGAGAGATCGTTTATTAGAGATATCGCCTGTTGACGAAAAAGCAATCAGAGAGCTGTACAAACAAATTCGTCGTTTTTCCGGTATGGTTATGCCGATATTTGATGCGCCCGGCGTTAAATTAAAAGAACGGTCTTCAAAACTTTATTTATGGAAAATGTTATTCTTGGCTCTACAACTATCGCCGTTTGGAAAAATCTCGGCAGAGGAGTATGCAAAAAGATTTAAGCATCCGGCGACTCGATTGATGGTTCAAGAAGTAGCCGGAGCTGAAAACAAAGCAAGCCATATGCTGACGCTTTTAGCGAGCGCTTGTTCCGGCGACGGAGGTTATCCGGAGGGAGGCTCTATTGAAATGGCAAAACGTATGGCTACGTACTTTGAAAAACTTGGCGGAAAAATTCACTATTCAAATACCGTCGAAAAAATTCATTTGGAAGGTAATAAAGTTACTGCAATTACCGTCAACGGAAAGCCTGTGAACGTCGCTCAATTGATTATCGCGAACGACGCAAGAGAAGCTATTGATACGTTATTTGAAACTCCTTTGAATGAACCTTGGTGTCATAGGATGCGACAAGATACAAAGCCGGTTATATGTACTTTTGTAAGCGTTGGTTTAAAAAAAGACTGGAGTCGCCTTCCTACCAATTTTCTTATTCCGTTAACCGAATCGCTTTCATTTGGCGATTTTACGTACAAAAGTCTATTTTTAAATAACTATGCTTCGTATCCGGATTATGCCCCGTCCGGTTGTACCGCGCTTACTTGTATTTTGTTTGGTAATAGTTATGATTACTGGAAAAAAGCAAAAGATAACGGAAGCTATTCAGAAAAAAAGAAAGAGTTGGCAGAAAAGTTTGCTCATATGTTAACGAATCATTTTCAACTAAGTCGCGACGAGATTGAGATTATTGATATTGCAACGCCGTTGACATTTGAACGATATTGCGGAACATATCGCGGATCGTGGATGACTATCGATGAAGTTGGGAAAAAGGCGGCAATTTATCCAATCAAATCGGAAACAATATCTAATCTTTACTTTGCAGGTCAACGAATTATGTCGCCGGGAGGTACTCCGGTAGCCCTATTGACCGGTCGTCAAGCCGTTCAATATCTATGTAAAGATAATAACATGTCATTTTAAAAATATGAAGGCAAATATGAGGGCGGTAAAATAAAACTCTAATACCAATTCGGCTCGTTTACATTGTACCCATGATTTTTAATCCGCTTTTCTACCATAACAGTGAGTAATTTTGAAAAGAGGTATGTGACAATTTTTCCCGGAGGAACTTGCGCTTGTTCGTATAGACTGTCTGGTACCGAGGTTCCTTTTTTGATATGCTGAATAAACTGATCGAAAGCTGGCGCGATTTTTTTTCGTCGTATGTGTTTTTCCAAGGGTTGACCGTCCAGCATGGCGCCGACGCCAAGTACAAATCCGCCTTGCCATGAAAGACTATTTTGCTCTGCGAATAATTGAAGAGAGGTTAGTCCATGTCGGTGCGTGTGAATATAAGGCATGCCTCCGTTGATAATTCCATAAAGTTTTTGGTTGGAAAATCCGCCCATTGAAGACGCTCTTTCCAGCAATTCAATCAGTCGAGCAGGATATGTATTAATGTAACATGGACCGGATATGACGATTGTTTGCGCATTTTGCATTGCTTGCGCAATTTCATCCAAACTGCCTTTTTGCGGAAGGAAAAGCAACTCTCCGCCGTTGGCAACGGAGCGGATCCGTTCCAGCAACATAGCGCTTGTTCCTTTGCGCCTTGGGCTCGCGCAGAGGAGCAGAATATTTGAATTATTCATCGTATCTGTTTTATTATTTGACATATGCAAAATCTCAGATTTATTCATAGCTAACCTCATTAGCAATTTTTTTAATCGCGTCTGTTTTTGAATTACTGTCAAGTATAAAAGCTCGTCCCTTGACATTCATAATAATGCAATTTTCTTTATGCAAAGATATAAAGGCTGCTCGTTCCGCTTCGCTAAGCTTGTCTCCGAATCCTATCATGTGATAGAGCATTTTTTGATTTCTCATTCCTTTGATCATTTCGCCGTCGCTTACTCGATAGCGAGGATCGGCTATAGGCATCATACGATCCATTACTTTTTTTATATGTCGACTGACTCCGCCAAATACCGCAGGGGAAACTAAAACAAGCGCTCGACAAGTTACAATTTTTGGCAACACAGTTTGCATATCATCCTGAATAACGCAACGACCAAAAGTTTTGCCGCCGCAACTTCCGCAAGAAGTACAAGGCTCCACATTAATCGCGTTAGCGATAAAATGAACGACTTGAGTTCCGCTTTGGAGCAACTCTTTCTCTAACGCCGAGCCCCACTTTTCTTTACTTTCATCTGAAATAATTACCGTCATATAATTACAGGCTGCGCCGTTTTTTATTTCTCGGATATCTCGTTCCAATATTTATAAATCTTCCAAAGGGATCCTGTTCGGTTCACGAAATTCCGATTTTCTCATAAGGCGTTCCCACAACTTACTAATACATACGTCGTTATATTTTTCGCCGGGGTATACTTCAAGGATTTCCATAGTTATTATATTTCCTCGTAAAACCCGATCAAACTTTAAAACTTGCGGTTGCGGAGTATCTTTGAGATCAAAAACTTTCGTTATTGTCGTTTTATTATGCGGGTTATGTATAGCGAATTTGATTTTTTTAGGTCGGGAATTGTCTTTGTAAAGATGCGGGCGCTCGTAATTTATAAAGCCTGAAATTAGAATAAGGACTTGAACGTCGCCGTCTCCAAGAATCGGACTTTCTTGCGTCATACCGTCTTTAGAACTATCAAATACGACTTTTTCGCCCTTGCCGTTATTGGGCATCGCAAAACATCCGGTAAAATCCTTACCGCTAAACAAATTTTCAACCGAGTATGTAGTTTTTCCCTCAACAACCTCGTTTGTCGCGCGGGCCGTCTCGCACCATTTGAAAAAGCCGAAGGAAAATTCCGAAAGCCGCCAAGCAAGCGCGCGCTCATGCGCGACCTTATTATCTTTTCCTATAAACTTGCAAAAATATTCGCAGTAAAGAAACAGATGTTCGTTTGCCGAGTTGCGAAAAAACAACGGCGTATCATAGTCGCCATACAACTGCTTGTCAAAATTCATGCGAATAAACGAAAGCCCGCCGCGATTTGAAATTTTGTAATCATATATTTTTTCACGATTGGGAGATTTTTCTTTCTCAGTAAAATTGGTAATCTTAACTTTTGAGCCGGGCAAAAAAGTCATATCGCGCCATTCGTCTAGACCCTCGATTTCGCGTCCCGCGCGTATGCGAGGGGGAAATCGAGGGTTACGTCTCCCCCAAAAAACCGACGAGGTACGCTATAGCGCCTGCTGTCTTTTTTATTGTCTTTAGCCGCCCAAAGCGGCAGAACTTAAGAAACCGAAAAGAAAAGATAAAACGAATCCTCCGGCTATGATGCCCAAAATTAGCGCGATTACCTTTCCGACGCTAACCGGAGCTCGTCCTCCGACCTTGCCGGTTTGACCATTAATCAAGAAGTTATAGACTTTGTTGTTAAATACGTAGGAGGATATCCATAAGGGGAGTAAAATATGTTTAAATTTTACGTTCTTATGGTCGGTTGTGAAGCTTACTCCGCGTACTTCGTCGCCTCCGATTTGAGCGACTATTCCCGAATATATCTTGGACTTGATAATTTCCGACGCTTCGCGCCACCCCTCCTGTAAATTCACAGTATATCGTTCCGCCAAAAAACCGGATAGATATTCGGGTTTATAAGAGGTTAATTCTCCAAGATTGAAAGGTTCGATCCTTTTCACGATTCCCTGATCCAAATTAGTCGAAGCGGTAATCAATACGTCGTCGAAATATTCAGAATAGTTGCCGCTAGTCCATTCCCATTTAGTTTTTCTTACCTGCTCCGCGACTTGACTTTGTCGTCCTTCGGCGTCCGTTACGGTTCTGTATTCGGTTACGTAATAATAAGTCCCCCGTTCTCCCGTATATTGAGAATACGTATCGGAGTCGTAAGTCCAATACGGCATATATACTCCGCTTATTTTGTTTAACGTATGGCTTTTTTTAAGAGCGCTCGGAGCAAAAAATTTCTTCTTGATCCACTCCTTAAACATTCCAACGGCTCTGTTTTTATCAATTTTAAAAGGTATTACCGTTTCCGGAGCAATTGTGTTTTGATCTTCATTTTTGACTACGTGCGAAGATCCGCAGAATGCGCAGAACTCCGCCGTTTTCTCGGTATCCAACAGAGTTTCCGCTCCGCATCCGTTGCATTTGATAACTCTTTTCTCATCGCCCCAGTTGTAGTTAGCGTTCTTTTCGGCGGAACTTATGTCGTATTCTTTGATTTCGCCCGCGGCGCTTTCAATAAAAACGGTATTTGAACAAAAAGGGCACTTTAATTTTTGAGTCCCCGGATCAAACTCCATGATGCCGCCGCAAGATTGGCAGGCAAATTTATCCGTAGTAGTTTTTTTTGTTACATCCGACATAATATCCTTCCTTATTGTTTTCTGACAATTATCAAACGCTTATTATCGCTCTACGTATTCGGCAACGGAGGCGGAGTTCCGCCAAAAAGCCCCGACAAATCGGGGACGCTTCCCGCTGCAGACCAATTTGCCATACCCTCTTTCCAAACAAGAGTCTCCTTTGTTATCTGTCCCGAAGAGATCATCTGTTTTATGGCGTTAAGATCGAATGGACCGCCTTGTTGACCGTTAACTACCGCAAAAAACTTCACGGCTCCCGGAATAGGCGGAGGCATACCGCCGGAGTTTACGTTTGTTCCTCCGATATTTTTATTCATACTGTTTCCCATCATAGCGCCCATCATATTTCCCATCGTCAAACCTACTCCCATATCGATCATGGAGTTGCCCCCCTCTTTTTTAGCGAAGTCGTCGATTGAGTCGGCCATCTGAAATTTTGCGTATTCGTCGAGATTGCCCATTATCCCCATCGAAGTCTTTTTGTCCAACATCTTCTCGACCTCTTCGGGAAGGGATAAATTCTCAATGTAAAATGAAGAAATTGATAAACCCAAATTGGCAAATTCTACGTTAAGCTTTTGAGCCGTCCCTTTGCTTAGCTCGTCGTAGTGCATCGCAAGGTCTAAAGCCGGAATTTGCGCCTCGGCGATATAGTCGGTTATTGAAGAGATAACCATTCTTTTTAGTTGACCCGATAATTCGTCGGTCGTGAATAAAGATTTCGTTCCAAGCGCTTCTTTCAAAAACTTAACGGGATCCGAAATCTTATAGGAGTATATCCCAAATCCTCTCAATCGAATCGCTCCAAACTCTTTATCTCTCATCATTATAGGATTGGTAGTCCCCCATTTCTGATCTAAAAACTGCTTCGTATTAATAAAATAAACGTCCGCTTTAAAGGGCGAATTCAATCCGTATTTCCATGATTTTAAGGAAGTCAAAATCGGTATATTTTGAGTAGTTAACGTATGTCTCCCCGGTTGAAAAACGTCGCCGATATTACCTTCGTTTAAAAAAACCGCTACTTGAGACTCGCGAACGGTTAATTGCGCTCCGTTTTTTATCTCCTTATCGCTATCGGGAAACTTCCAAACCATTGTATTCGCGGAATCGTCCACCCATTCGATAACGTCGATAAATTGACCTTTTATAAAATTAAATACGCCCATTCTATTCCTCCAACGATAGATTATAGATTATACGACGGATTATAAGTTATAGAAAGGAAATAGTCAATATAAAAAAAATAATTATATGTAATCCCGTCAGTTTTTTGGGGTTTGTTCCATATGTTTCAATTTTTTTGAGACAGACTCGCGTTATCCATTTCCTTACCCCAAAAAACTGACGGGATACTAATTTATATAAATTAAAAAATTTTTATAACTATTATTTAATGCCGATATTATTTGTAAAAGGATGTAAAATTCAATTTATTATTTATAATTTTAAGATACCTTTTACTAAATTATAACTGAAGAGCTTAATATGGGTAAAAACGGAACGATAATATACGCTACGACGTTATACGACGGTAAATCTAAGCTGGATAACGTTTATATAACTATTGAAGGCGATAAAATAGTCGAAGTTTCTAAAGAAAAAAAAGAGTACGACTATTCCGGGGTAGTTACTCCGGCTTTTATCGACGCGCATTCGCATATCGGGTTGGAACGACAGGGCGAGCCGGGTCAAGAGGGGGAAGTTAACGATCGCGCGAGTCAAATATTGCCGACTCTCAATCCCCTAAACAGCGTTTATTTTGACGATAGAGCTTTTGAGGAAGCCGTCGACTTTGGCGTTTTATATAGTTGCGTCATACCGGGAAGCGGAAACCTTATAGGCGGAAAAGCGATGGTTATAAAAAATTTTTCAAAAAACAGAAAAGACGCCGTATTAAAAGATTACGGATATAAAATGGCGTTGGGATACAATCCCCGCTCGACGACGTCGTGGAAAGGAGAGAGACCAAATACTCGAATGGGCGTTTACGCGTTACTTGAGGATAAGTTTGAGTCGGTTCTTGTAAAGAAAAAGAAAGCGGTTTTATCCAAAGAGAGGAAAATCAAAGAGCTTGAAAACAAAATAGCTGAAAAAAATCTTGGTAAAGAATCGATAGAAAAAGAAAAATCTATGATAAATAAAGAGTTTGAGCTCGAATTTAATACGGAAGATTTGGCTTTACTCGAAATTCTTGAACGAAAGAAGACCGTAAAAGTTCACGTACATAAGGAAGACGACGCCCTATATTTGATAGATCTTGTAAAGAAATATAATATTAAAGTTACGGCGGATCATGTTTGCGACGTTTTTCATACCGAGGTTTTTGACGATTTAGCCGACGCGGGGATAGATATTGTTTACGGTCCTCTGGGATCGTTTGATTATAAAGTCGAATTGAAAAACGCAAGATATGCGAATGTAAAAAAATTAATGGACTCTAAGGCATTTTTCGGACTTATGACCGATCATCCCGTTATTCTTACGTCCAATCTTAGAGAGTCTTTGAAATATTTTTTGATTCAAGGAATGAGCGAAGAGAGCGCGATCTCTTTGATTACATATAAAAATGCAAAAATTTTAGATTTAGACGACAAATTGGGGAGTATTGAAGCGGGGAAATTGGCAAGTTTAGTAGTTTGGAACAAAAACCCGTTTTATTTGGGCGCTTATCCGGATATAGTGATTGGCGAAGGTAAGATATTAAGAGACAAAACATAAAAGGAGGCATAATGAAATCGTATAAAATTAAAAGTTTCCTTTTCCTTTTTATTATTTTATTTTCTCTAGCATCTAACGCGTTTTGCGAGGAGGTTTACTATAACGACGCTAAAATAAAAATGTTAATACCCGCCGACTGGACTATGCAATACGAAGAAAACGGACAGATTGCAATTGGTCCCAATGGAGATATAGTAATAATTTTTATGTTGATGAAATCCGACGCTACTTCGGACGCTATAATAGAGTTAAAAGATCATATTAACTCTTTTATTGCCGACGTAAAAGAGACCACAAATATTGAACCGCTAACTCTCAACGGATTGTCCGGCTACGCTTACGACGCAAAAGGCGTTCTAAACAAATCAAGACCGATAGACATAGGGGCGATGATTTTAATTAATACAAATAATAAAATTGTAATGGTTTTGGCTCTGGCAATATCGGAGACTTATAAAAAATACGAAGAAAGTTTTCTATCAATAATAGACTCTATATCTCCCGTATCCGTTAAAGTTTTAAAAGAAAAATAGGCGTCTAAATAAATTCTTATTTTAGTTGAATTTTAATCGTAATATAATATAATTCCATACGCGATGAACCAACTTAAAGGAGACTGTTTTGGATATAGATTTTGAAAAAGGAAACGGATTAGTTCCGGTTATAGCTCAAGACGCCGAGAGCGGAAAGGTGTTAATGCTCGCCTATATTAACAAGGAGGCGTTTGAATATACTTTAAAAACCGGTAGAGCGACTTATTGGTCAAGATCCAGAGGCAAACTTTGGAGAAAAGGAGAGGAATCTGGAAATTTTCAAGAGATTGTCGATATTCTGATCGATTGCGACAACGATACGTTAATATACAAAGTTACGCAAAAAGGACTGGCGGCGGCTTGCCACGAAGGGTATGAAAGTTGCTTTTTTAGGAATTATAAAGAGGGCAAATGGGTTTATAACGGCGAAATAAAAAAATTTGAACCGAATGAAGTATATAAAAAATAAGGGGATGTTATGGGAAATGTATTAAAATTTGGAATACCTAAAGGAAGCCTGGAAGAGGCGACAGTCAATATGTTTAGAAAAGCGGGATACAAAATAGTTACGTCGTCAAGATCTTATTATCCGACGGTAGACGACGACGAACTCTCTCTGCTTATGGTAAGAGCGCAGGAGATGGCTCGATATGTAGAGGAGGGAATTCTCGACGCGGGGATAACCGGTAAAGATTGGGTAATGGAGTCTGAAGCCGAAGTCGAATATATTTCGGAACTGAACTACTCAAAAGCGAGTAAAAATCCCGTAAAATGGATTGTAGCCGTTCATCAAGATTCAAACATCAAAACGCTAAAAGACCTTGAGGGGAAAAGAGTGGCTACCGAAGCCGTCGGACTGACAAGAAAACATTTTGAAAAAAGAGGAGTTAAAGCCCAAATAGAATTTAGTTGGGGAGCGACCGAGGTAAAATGTCCGAAATTAGCCGACGCGATTGTCGATATAACCGAAACAGGATCGAGCTTAAGGGCAAATAATCTTGTTATTATCGACGAAGTGATGATTTCAACGACTCAATTAATTGCAAATAAAGAGGCGCTAAAAGACGGTTGGAAGAAAAATAAAATAGAAAATATCGATATGGCGCTTCAAGCGGTGTTAGAAGCGGATAATAAAGTCGGACTAATGTTGAATGTTGAAAAGAAAAATCTCGATCCGATTATAAACGTTTTACCCGCTTTACAGAAACCGACAATCAGCAATCTTAGCGACGACGGCTGGATTGCCGTAAACACTATTATTGAAGAGAAGGTTGTTAGAGATCTTATTCCTATATTGAAAAAAAACGGAGCTTCGGGAATCGTAGAGTATCCCTTAAACAAAATTATTCTATAGCGCTTTCGCTCATAGTAAAAAAGGCTCGGAATGAATAAAATAGCGATTGTCGCTCTAGAGAAGAAGTTAAATATACCGGAATTTATGGCTCGAATATCTCTTTTAGGAGAGAAATATAATATTGAATTCGAGACTTTTTTTTATTCTAACAAAGATTTTGATTTGTATAATATTTTACATAGAGAAAGAAAAGACGTTGGTAAAGAATTTAGCGCGGCTTTTTCCGTCGGAGGAGACGGGACTTTTCTTTATACTTCAAGGGTATTTGCCGGATTAGATATACCGATATTCGGTATCAATATGGGGCGCTTGGGCTTTAATACAAACATTGAGATAAACGATCTTGAAGAGTACTTAAAGAAATTTATCGACGGCGAAGCGCTTTTTGATTATAAAGCGTTATTAGAAGTCGACGTTGAAGGGGAAAACGAAATTTTTACCGTTTTAAACGAAGGGGTTATATCTCATACCGGCATATCCAGAATGATTAGGATGAAGGTTTTTCTGGAGGGTCGTTCGGTGTGCGACTTTAACGGAGACGGTTTGATTATCAGCACGCCTACCGGTTCTACCGCCTATAACCTTAGCGCGGGGGGACCAATTTTGCATCCTTCAGTCGACTCTTACGTAGTAACCCCTATTTGTCCTCACACTCTCGCTATACGTCCATACATAGTCCCTTTTTCAGAAAGTATAACCGTTAAGATTAAAGAGTCGTCGGCTCAACCGCAGATCACTCTCGACGGTCAGAAAGTTATTTTATTGAATATAGGTCAGAAAATATCTTTTAAAAAGTCTGAAAAGACCGTTAAGGTCGTTCGGGGAAAAAGAAGTTTTTCTGAAATACTTAAATTAAAACTTGGGTGGACCGTATGAAATTGAGGCGCTTATGCTAAGATATTTACAGATAAAAAACTTTGCGCTTATAGATAACAGCGAAATAGAATTTTCAGAGGGCTTGAATATTATTTCGGGAGAAACCGGCGCCGGCAAATCGATTATTATTCAAGCGCTATCGATACTGCTCGGCGGAAGAGCGAGCGTGGATCAGATAAGAACGGGATGCGACGAAGCGGCTTTAAACGGAGCTATTTCAATAAACAACAAAAAAGTTCAAGAATATCTAAAAACGTTAGGGATTGAAATTGAAAACGACGAGATAATCGTTAGAAGAATATTGTCTAATAGCGGTAAATCCAGATCGTTTATAAATGGAACTCAGGTAACAAGTAAAGAGCTGTCCGACATATCTGCGGAACTTTTTGATTTTCACGGTCAACATGAAGGGGTGTCGTTATTAAGGAGAAATACTCATATAAACTATCTCGACGATTTTATCGACATATCGGGAGATTTAACGATTCTAAAAGATCTCTATAACAGATTAAAAGCTAAATATAAAGAGTTAAATCTGTTGCTTTCCGACGACGACCAAAAAGAGAAGAGAATCGAGCTTATCAAATTTGAAATAGAAGAGATTGAATCTGCAAAAATCAAAGACAACGAAGACGAAGAGTTGCGAAATGAAATAAAAATTTATGAAAATGTAGAAAAAATTTCGTCGTTGTTTGAAGATTTGAAAAACAATTTTAGCGGAAATGAAGGAATTTTATCTAAACTTAGGATCAGCAAGAACAATTTAGCGAGTATTGCCGAATTGGATAAGAGATTGAAAAATAAAGACGACGAGTTATCCGACATTTTTTACAAATTAGAAGACGTATATTCCGAGTTGAATAATTTTTCCAGACAATACGAAACGGAACCGAATAAGCTGGACGCTCTTATAGAGAGAAGCGAAGCGATAGAAAAAATGAAAAGGAAATACGGCGGATCGATTGGGGCTATAAGAAAATATTTGGTAGAGATAAAAAAAGAGCTTAATATGATAATATTTTCCTCCGAACAAAAAGAGAAAATCGAAAAAGAGTATGCGGAAATACAAAAAATGTATATCAATCAAGCCTTAAAAGTTTCAAAAATCAGAAAAGAGAAAGCCGTCGTTTTAGAAAAAAGTATAATAAACGAACTGAATAAACTCGGTATGGAAAAGTCTGATTTTAAAATAAGCGTAATAAATGAGGAATCGGAAGACGATTATATAGAAATAAATCTTAAAAAACTAAAATACGGCGAAAACGGGATAGATTCCGTTGAATTTTTAATAAGCCCTAACGCCGGCGAACCTCTTAAAAGCTTGATTAAAATAGCTTCCGGCGGAGAACTAAGCAGAGTAATACTGGCGTTAAAAACTATTCTCTCAAGTAAAGATTCGATAGAAACAATGATTTTTGACGAAATAGACGCCGGAATCGGCGGTAAAGTAGCCATTTCTGTCGCAAAATCGCTTAAATCAATATCTAAAAACAGGCAGGTAATCTGCATTACCCATCTTGCTCAAATAGCGGCGCTTGGAGACAGAAATTTTTTAATAAAAAAAGAATCTCTTAATGAAAGAACTAAAACCTCTATTCAACCTCTAAACGAAAGTCTCAAAAGGAATGAAATTGCCAGAATGTTGTCGGGAAACGTTACCGAAATCAGTCTGAACCACGCTAACGAGTTAATCTCTTCGTTAAACTCAAATGATTAATGAGATGAAATATTATTTTGACAGCATTTAAATACTAATCGATAGCAAAAAATTTTAACAAGAAATTTCTAATTTTACGTAAATTTAAAAATATTTGTAATAAAATAAATAAAGGGTTTACTTTTAGTTTTTTTGCTATATAATTTTTAATACAAATACTATTAAAAAGAGGATTTATTATGAAAAGATTTTTAGCTGTTTTTCTAATTTCTACTTTCTTGTTTAGCGTTAGCGCTCAAAGTAAGAAGTATGTCATGCCGTCGAACGATATCAATAAATGGTATTCGACGGGAGTTTTTTACGAGATGTACGTCAGGTCTTTTTACGATTCTAACGGCGATAAGTACGGCGATTTTAGAGGCGTTATTGAGAAGATAGATTATTTGAAAAAACTCGGCATATCCGGTTTGTGGTTAATGCCTATAAACGATTCTGATGAGAGAACAAATAACTACGACCCCGTAGATTATATGGCGATCGATCCGACTTACGGGACTATGGACGATTTTAAAGAACTACTTTCCGTTTGTCATAATAACGGTATAAGAGTAATATTAGATATTGTTGCAAACCATACTTCTAGTAAGCATCCGTTTTTTATCGATGCGTCGACTAACGTCGATTCAAAATATAGAAATTGGTACGTATGGTCGGACAAAAAAGATAAAAAATACCACGAATCGCCTACCGGATTTTACTACGCGCATTTTGTCAACACCAAACCGGACTTAAATCTTGAGAATCCGGAAGTAATAGAATACTTGAAAGGCGTTATGAGATTTTGGTTAGACGTCGGAGTCGACGGTTTTAGATTCGACGCCGTTACCAACTTTACAGACTCGGAGGAAAAAAATCAGGAAATATTCAGAGAGTTTAGAAAAGTTTTATACGAAGACGCCTATAAAGACAAAGACCTTTTTGTTATAGCCGAAGCCTCTTCGATCCCATATAGCAAATATTTAGGAAACGGTAAAGATATGTTTAACGCCGTATTTGACTTTAGAGCGGCGAGCGGTTTTATGAGAATGGTAAAAAACGGAGCTCCCTTTACAAAAAACGGAGTCAATCTAGTTGAAGATATTGTAAGAAAATATGCCGAGGATAAAAATTTTTCGGTAGTAAACGGAACTTTTTACGGCACTTTGCTAACAAATCACGATCTCTTTACCGGTCAATTTCGACCATTCAGAGAATTTGAAGGAAATATAGAGAAAGCCAAACTCGCCGGCTCGTTGTATATTACGTTGCCGGGTATCCCTTTTGTCTATTACGGAGAGGAGATCGCTTTGGACACCCCGACCTCTTTTAAAGGGGATAGATTTTTGCGATGCTGTATGCAGTGGGACGATAGCGCAAACGCCGGATTCACGACTAACGCTAAAAGTTGGAATATAATAAATCAAAATTACCCGGACTATAATGTAAAAAAAATGGAAGGCGACGAAAATTCTATTTTAAATCATTATAGAAAATTGATAAATATCAGAAAAGAGAATACCGCTTTGTCTCTGGGATCTTTTCAATCTTTACCGACCATAGGAAAAAACGAAACTATTATCGCGTATTACAGGGAGCATGAAGGTAACAAAATCGTAGTTATACACAATTTCAGCGCTAAAAAAGGGAAAATCAAACTCGATTTGACCGGAACGGGCTTGGAGACCGGCTCTCCTCAATTTGAGACGCTCTTAGGAGATATAAAGCTAAGCGTAAAAAAGAACGTTTTGAGTTCTATCTCTATAAATCCAAATTCTTCGGTATTATTAAAAGTAAAATAGCTTAAATTTCGTATGTTGAGGCGCTGGGGAGAAGAATTTGGTTAATAAAACTTAGAGGATGGTTGAATATGAAAAAGGAAGAAATAGCAGTTAAAAAATTTAAAGAAGGTTATAATTGCGCCCAATCAATGATTTATAGTTTTGCAGAGGAATTAGGAATTGATAAATCAATTTCATTAAAATTAGCATGTGGTTTTGGCGGAGGTATGGGGCGAACTGAAAATGTTTGCGGAGCAATAACAGGTGGAATTCTTATACTAGGACTAATTTTCGGTCGAGGTGAAAATGAAGACAAATTAAAGCAAGAAAAGGTATATATATTTGTTAGAGACTTTATTGAGAAATTTAAAGCTAAATATGGCGCAATTGAATGTAAATGTTTAATTGATGGTATTAATTTGTTAACTGATGAAGGACAAAATAAATTTAAAGAATCAAATATGATTTATAAATGCTATGAATACGTTGAAAATGCTAATAAAATAATTCAAGAAATTATCAAATGAGTAAAAATAATATTACCCGTTTTAAAGCGTACAATAAGATGTAAATCGCTATTTACGGAGGACTCTATGACAAAATGACGTTTAAATCGAAAATGTTGGTTGAGATTATTTTACAGGGAGAAAGAGAATGAAATTTATATGTCCGCTTGTTGTAGTTGACAACATTAAAAAATCTCGGTATTTATATGAGAGCGTTCTGGGACAGACTGTAAAAATGGATTTTGGCGAGAATGTTACATTTGAGGGCGACTTTGCAATACATCAACGAGAGCATTTTCAATCATTGATAGACAAGAGAGATATTATTAAAAAATCTAATAGTTTTGAGTTATATTTTGAGCATGACGATCTAGCGGATATTGTAAATAAAATTAAAAATTTAAATTTAGAATTTGTCCATGAAATAGTAGAACAACCGTGGAAACAACAAGTTATTAGATTTTATGATTTTGATAAAAACATGATTGAAATTGGCGAGCGTTTGGAACATGTTGCATACCGTTTATTTCAGCAAAATCATTCTCTCGACGAGATATGTAAAATTACCTATTTGGACAAAGAAACAGTTGAAAAAGCTATTAACGAATACTCATAAGATGCAAAAATTATTACATATAAAAACCGGAGCTCTTTGGATGTTTCTACTTAGTTTAAGAAGGTTAGATTAATACGATAAGATAGCATTAATAAAAAAAGAGACCGTCCTAAAGGCGGCCTCTTTTTTTCGCTTTTTTAATCAATAACGGCTAAAATTTCTTCAAATTTAATTAGAAGATGATCTCTATCTCCGATTTTGATCTGAGTACCGGCGTATTTGTCGTAAATAACTTTATCGCCAACCTTAACTTTAATAGTATCGGATGAGCCTATCGCGATAACTTTGCCTTCTTGAGTTTTTTCTTGCGCGGCTTGAGGAATTACTATTCCTCCGGAAGTTTTTTCTTCAGAAGTTTTTACTTCAATTAATACTCTTTCTCCTAATGGTTTTACAGTCATTTTTTCACTCCTTATAATGAAATTATTAATTTAAAAAATTATTTATTTTTGAATAATTTACTAACAACGGTAAATTTAGTCAAGAAAAAGATTGACTATTAACTAAAATATATTTAAATTTGTTTCAATGAACGGTAGAGATAATAAGCAAAACAATAATTACTATTTTCAAAACGATTTTTTCAAGTCTTTAAATTTGGTTTCTTTTGTTGAGAAACGGTATAAAAGTAAGAATTTTGAAGAAGCGCTAGCCATATTACAGAGAGGTCTCGAGGGGATAACGATTGCTTCTTTTATGGAATTGAGCGTTTATTTTGATATAATTGCTTCAATTCTTTGGAAAATTGGCGAAAAAGAAAACGCTTATAAATTTTGGAAGAAATCTTACGAGACGGATAAAACAAACAGGCGTTCGGAGTTATCGTTGAGACTTTTGTTTGACAATGAAGACAAGAGAAATTATTATCAAGAACTCTTTATCAGATTAAAATTTAACGAATATTTTTCGAATAAAAAGCTGTTATCGCTATTTGGAGCTAATGAAAAGTTTGTGCTGGATTATCTTACAAAATTTTGGGAAAATAATATCGGCGCAAATACTTTAGAAAAATACGACGAATTAGAGTTAGTCGATTATTTTATAAAACTTAAAGTCTTTAAATCTTAATTTTTATGGGAGTTTCTATCTATGTCCGAAGTAACAATTATTATTGGTAGCGAGAATGATAAGCCGATAATCAAGCCGTTGGAAGAAAAACTGCTTGATTTGAAAATCAATTTTGAAACGTTTGTTTATTCCGCGCACAGGAATTTACCAGAGCTTCTGGAATTCTTGAAAATTAATAAAACTAAGATATACATAGCCGCCGCCGGTTTAGCCGCCGCTTTACCGGGCGTCGTAGCGTCTCAGGCGTCTCAGCCGGTGATAGGAATTCCGCTTGCCGTCGGCGAGCTGAACGGTATCGACGCTCTACTGTCGATTCTTCAGATGCCTAAGGGGGTCCCTATCGCTACGATGGGTATTGGTAAGCAAGGATTGATAAACGCCGCTATAATGGCGGATAAAATTTTAAAGTTGTCAAAATAATAAAAAGTCTTGATTAATATTAAATTTTTAGTATAATATCAAATAATCTTACAATAACGATTAAGTCGTAATCTTTTTCTTTTTAGGATTTACAAAGATAAGCGCTAGATTATCGTTATTTAAGCGAAAAACACAAATAAGGATAGATAAATGAAAAAATACGATGTTATTGGACTGGGAAACGCTTTGATGGACGTACAGGCTTTTATTCCGGAGAAAGTATTAAACAAATTAAAAATTAAAAAGGGCATAATGCATCTTATAGACGAAAGTAAATCCAGAGAAATTCTTAATAGTATTTCAAATTATAAAACGATATCCGTACCTGGAGGAAGTTGCGCAAATACTATATCTACAATTTCCATGTTGGGCGGGAAATCAGTTTATACTGGTATAGTAACAGACGATATGTACGGAAGACTCTACGAATCAAAAATTGCTCAAAGAGGCGTTAAAACATTAATACGTAAAGTGGATTTTGGAATAACGGGAACTTCAATTATATTAACGACAGACGACGCTGAAAGAACTATGAACACCCATCTTGGAGTATGCAGAGAATACTCGAAAGACGATATTAATTTAGACGTACTATCCGAATCAAATATTTTTCATTGCACCGGATACCAATGGGATACTCCAACTCAAAAAGAGGCTGTAGAATTTGCTATGGCAAACGCAAAAAAATTTGGGCTTAGCATAAGCTTTGATATTGCCGATCCTTTTTGTATTGAAAGAAATGTAGGAGAATTTAAAAAAATTATAACCAATTACGTAGACATACTTTTTGGCAACAAAGACGAATCTAAGATATTAACGGGAAAAGACGATCCGATTGAAGCGGGAAAAGAGATAATTAAAATGGGGGTAAAGATAGCAGTAGTAAAAGTAGGTTCTAAAGGTAGCTATATTTTTTCAGGCGACGACGTAATAAAAATTGATATATACCCTGCAGAAAAAGTTTTGGATTCAACGGGATGCGGCGATATTTACGGCGGCGGCTTTTTATACGGTTATTCTAAGGGGTACGATTTTACTAAATGCGGGAAAATTGCCAGTTATATGGCTTCTTCTATTATCAGCGTTCCCGGAGTTCAATTAGAATCGCTTGATTTTAATAAAATCAATAAGTTTATTGAAGAAAATATTCTAAAATAAAACAACGTCGACAATACTATCTTTCATAACGCCTTCGCTCTCCCGAGGGATAATAAAAAATCCGTCTGATTTGGAGAGCGAAGATATTAATCCCGATTTGTAGAAAGTTGGAAGAGCGATATATTCATTGTTCTCTGAGTTTAATTTTACTATAACGGCTTCTTCTCGACCGTTATTAGACGGATAATTTGTCGTAAGTCTGGCTTTGATCGTAATTTGATTTGAGTCGTCGTTATATAAATACTTTAGAAACGGTTCGACTAATCTTTTATAAACAAAATACGCCGCTAACGGTTGACCGGGTAAACCGAAAAACGGGACGTCGTTTATTTTTGCAGAAATTGTCGGTTTGCCGGGTTTTATCAATAAACCGTGAAACAAAATCTTAGCGCCCTGTATACGATTTAATACGTTTATGGTTTCGTCCTTCAAGCCTTTTGAACTACCGCCAGAAAGAAGTATAACGTCGCATTCTGATAATTTACTATCTATGATATATTTTATATCGTCGGCGTTATCTTTTACTATACCAAATTGTTTTGGAATCGCTCCAAATTTTAAAAGCTCGTTAAATAATACGTATGAATTAATATCGCGAATTTGAGAGTTGTTAATATCTTCGGTAATATCGACGATTTCATCTCCCGTCGATATGATTCCGACGGTAATTTTATCAAATACTTCAATCTTATCTATTCCAAGTCCGGCCAGTATTCCGATTGTCTTAATGTTAATTTTATCGCCTTTCTTTAAAACGACTTCGCCTTGTTTGCAATCTTCCCCAATTAATAAAACGTTATTTCCGGGCGAAGAGGGTTTGTTCAAATATACGTAGCCGTCCATATAATTCTCGGTATATTCAATCATAACTACGCTATCCGAATTCTTGGGTAATTCTCCGCCGGTTGGGATATAAACCGTTTCGCCTTTTGATAGCGATATATCGGGGGGCGCTCCCATTTTTATAGAGCCGATTAACTTTAGTCTACACGGGTAAGATTCCGACGCTCCAAAAGTATCTGACGATATTACGGCGTAACCGTCGACGGTCGATCGACTAAAACTAGGTATGTTCTGGTCTGATAGTATATCGGAATAAATATACCTTCCTAACGATTCGTTTATATTCGTTATTTCGGATTTTATCTTAAAATCTTTGAATTTTGATTTAAGTACGTCTATCGCTTCCGATAGAGAAAGGGCTTCCAGCATTTTGACTTTTTAATTTATTAGAAGAATTCTGTCAAGTAAATTAAACTGTTTCTTTTTGTTTAAAAAATACTCTTCCCCTCTGATATCGCCGCTTTCGTCTACTACGATCTTTATCTTACCGATTTTCTCGTTTTTCAGACTGACTACGTCGGCAATTTTTCCGTTTGAAAAAGCTTCTTTGTTTTTTATGTATAAAATTAAATCTTTATTATCTCTAATATTAACAATAATTCCTGAATATTTATCCTCTAAAAGAGGAGTTAGGGAATTTTGATACATATATAAAATCGATTCAGAATCTTCTAATTGTTTATCTTTTTGCGCAAGCTCCTCTTCTTTTTGAACGATTTTTTCTTCAAGTTGAAGAATATCGTATTTCAATTTTGAAACAATTCTATTTAAGTCTTGAATAGATTGGTTTAAATTTTGAATCGCTATATTTTTTTCTTCAACAAGAGCGTAGTATCTATTAATAAAAGTCTCGTATCTGTTGACCATATTCATATAATAATTATATAAACTGTAGAATATTTTAGGAATAGAATTTATGTACGGTCCGTCGTTTAATCTCCTCATCAAAGATTTGAATCCGGTAATGTATTCTCTTGTCGAATTATACTCGCTTTCGTTTAAGACGTTTTCCTGAGCGAACTGATCTTTGTAATCTATTAAGTAAGGGAAAACAAAGACAAGTCTATCAGACGAAGCGTCGTTTGTCAGATCGCTTGTAACGTCGTTATTAGAGATTATCGAATAATTTAGCGTCGTTGTCGAATCAATTTCATTAATTCCTGAAAGTCGTAAAAACTCTTCGTCGGTATATATGGGATTATATTTCAAAATTAAGCTATTGATATCTTTTTCTTTATTTTTGTTTATAATATTGATTAAACTTACGTAATAATCTTTTAAATTTTTATAATTTTTTTCTTTTTCTAACAATATCCCATCGTAGTACTTAGCTACTTTTCTTCTTTCAATATCAAATAATCTTTGCTGGTTGTTTAAAACCTCTTCATTTTTCTTTGCAGTCTCTATTTGTTTTTGATCGTAAAGTTTGATTTTTTCTTCTATCTCGGATATTTCTTTCTCTTTTTCTAGTAATATTTTTTGGTATTCCGATTCGAGTATAAATATTTTATTATTATTATCTCTTCGCATTATAGCGACTCTTTTATCAAATTCGGCGGGGGATAAATTTTGAAATTTTAAAGCCTCAATGTTCTTTAACAGTTCGGCGTTTCTTTCGCTGATTTTGAGTTGTTTTTCATTATTTATATCTTCGTAGGCTTTTTTTGCCATAATAAGATCGTTTTCGTACTTTCTAGCGGTATTGAGAATTTCCTTTAGGTTTACGTCGGTAAAATCGCTAATATTTATATTTATTTTACTATTATTTTTTTCAATGAATTTTGTTATACCGTATGTTATAAAAAAAGTTATGACAAAAAAAAGAACCATTGCAAGTTTATAAAAAATTTCTTTGTTTTTTTTATTTTTTTTGAATTCTTCTTGTAAATCGTAGAGATCCGGCGGACCGACTCTTTCCTCAAGGTGTTGCTCTAAGAAAACTGTAATATCGGCGTTTTTTCTCTTTATTTTGTCGTCATTGTCCATATTCCATTCCAATCCTTCGGCGGATTATAATTTAAAGTCCTATCTTTGAAAACGTCCGCCAATGATAACGAGCACTTAACAAACTCCTTATAAGCGTTTTTCCAATCGCCGTCATAATAAAGTTTTAAGCCTCTCTGAAAATTATCTAAATTATTTATAAGCTCTTCCGAGAAATCTTTTTCCCTAGCCGGATAATATATTTTTTTTCCGATAGTCTTACCTTTTACTTGAACTGTGTCTATTTCAATGAAAACTATACCGCTATTAATTATATTTCTTTCTATATCGTCTTTAATAAAATCCGAACATATTATCGGTAATTTATAAACTCTCGTAAGCCCTTCCAGTCTTGACGCTGAATTTACGTTATCTCCAATTACGGTGTTTGTCATTCTATCGTAAGACCCGATTGTTCCGTAAAATACGTCGCCGCCGTCTATCCCGACGCCGACTTCTATCAATACCGCTTTAAAAAGTTTTTCTTCCTGTTCGGTTAATTTGCCGTTCTTTTCAATAAGGTTTTTTCTGGCGACGTACATAGACGATCTTAATTCGGCGGTAACGTCTTGTATATCGTAAGCGCTGTTTATCGCTTGAAAAGATTTATTTATTCCGCCTTTATTGCCCGTCATTACGCCAAAAACAGCTAATAAGGCGTCTCCTATTATAGAACCTATTACTCCGTCGTGAAGCAATATATGTTTTATGGCTCTTTCGTAATGGACGTTAAGAAGCTTGATAATATCTATGCCTAAGGTCTCCGTCATATACGTAAAACTTTTTATGTCCGAAAAAAGAATAGATAACTCCTTTTTAGAGCCGTCCAGTTTTATAAATTTATCTTCATAAGCTTTCAAAGCGATATCTTTATTGACAAATTTGAGAAAAATATTCATTAAATTGTTGATAGAACTTGATAGCGAATTAAACGAAACTCCCAAAAAGGTTATTTCGTCGTTTGGCGCTTTTGACAAATCGATTAGTCCCATTTTTTGATTTTGTATCATATTCATTATCGAATTTGTGATAATACGAACGAACCTAAGTATGTATCTAATTATAAAAGTCCCAATAATCGCGGATAAAAACGTTAAAACAATTATTATAATCGAGACGTTTCTGAATATCAATAGGGACTCCATGTAAAACTCCCGCGCCTCTTCTCCAATTATAATATAAGCGTCCCATTTATAACTATATTTGTAAATTCCAAAATATTTATCGTTGTTAAATTTAAAATCGATAATTCCTTCCGTTTTATTACCGCGTCTATTTTCATTAAGAATTTTTAAAGTATCTTGGTCTTTAAAGACGCCAATTTTATTAAATTTGGAAGCTTCAAATAGTAAAGTTCCGTCTTTTTTTACTCCTATACTAATTGATTTGTTATACTGAAGATTTGTTTGCATTTTTTTTTCTATACTTAGAATTGAATTCTCAAGATCGTTATTAAATTGATAAATCTCATATTGATTCGAGCAGAAATTGTATACGTCTTTTAGATCTTTTATTAATAGTTGTTTTTGTAATTTAATTAATTTACCGCGATTAAACATTAGATTTATGTAATTAGTAGAAAAATTGGATACAAGGATAAAAAGGATAAATACGCTTAGGATTTTGATTGCTAATGGAACAACTCTCGTATTATTAATCTTTTTACCAAAAATGGTTTCAGAAATTTTCTTAAACATAAATATTCCTTGAATATCTGTTATTATACATTATGGTTAAAATAAATCAATATAATTTTTATTTTTTAATTAATTAAAATTTTTTAATTAATTAAAAAAAGAATATTATTTCAGAGTAAAAGTTAATATTTTAATAGATTTTTTTTTATGTCGATTGACAATTATTAGTTAAAATGATACTTATTAAGCTGAATTTCAAAATCAGTTCAAGGAATAAAAATGAGCATAAAAAATAATCAGAAAAACAGCGAAAAGCTAGAGTCTAAGCTTAGCGGTAGGAATATTTTTGTTACCGTCGTAATTGCGGTAATAATAGTAACTTTCATATTTACCGGCGGACCTTTACTGGGCATGAACGATTTCATAAGAGATATTGGTAAAAATAAAATTAAAAACGAAGACGGTTCTATTTCTATACCAGACGACGCCCAGTCCGGTAATAACTCTAATAATCCCAACTCTTACGTAGGCAAAGTATTAAATGAGAAAATACAGATCGGGTTAAACGACGAGTTTAATAACCAAATTCAAAGAGTTTTCCAGACGCCGAATATGGATCCCTATATGAAATATCAATATGTACGATACTTTTTTGACAGGGCGCTGAATAAAATAATAGGGATGTATAACGCGAAAAAGATGAATATAACGATTTCGAAAAATTATTTAGTAAAAGAAATCGGGAAAAGATATTTTGCGGACGCCGACGGGGATCCGGATTACAACGCTATGAGAAAAGATTCGTCTTTAGTCAACAAATATTCCAAAGACGTAATGCTGGATCTTTTGTATCAAAATTATATAACGGATTTTTTTCAAGGTCTTCCCGTATCTGAATTGGAAGGGTGGGATTTGTATAAAATGGAAAAGACTAAAATATCTTTAAACTATATTAATTTATCAAATCAAGACGTCGACGATAAGAGCCTACAATCGTTTTATAATGAATACAAAGAAAATTATAAAAAATATAAACTAAACAGATTGGTATTTAAAGATAAAAAAGACGCCGAGGCGATAGTCGGAGAAATCTCGGCAGATCCGACAAAGTTCAACGAGATTGGCAACAAATTAAAATCTGAGGATAAACTTATTAATATAGTTTACGATCCGGATTATTCGTATTTAAGCGATTTTGAATCTCAAGAATTAAAAGACGCTATAGCTCTTACCGAAACGGGAAAGGTATCTCAATCGATAATTCAAACCTCGATCGGACCTATCGTTTTTCAAGTTCAGGATCAAAAATATGGCGATTTAAACGAGGAAGACGTAATCCAGAAAGTAAGAACAGATTATATAGCCAAGAATTTTGCAATTATTGAAGAACAAAACAAGAATAGAGCTAATAATATTTATAATTTGGCTAAAAATAAAGGATTGGAAGCCGCGGCCGCCGCTAACGGCGTAAAAGTTGAGACTATGGAAAACGCCGTCGGTTTTATGGAATACGGTTTTCCTAACGTCAATCCCGATTTAACCGACGATTCTCTTTTTATTGTAAAACTGTTTAAGGGAAATAAAAACGACGTTTTTGAACCGTTCAGACACGAAAACGGATATATGGTGGTATCTATAAAGGATAAAGAAACTCCTTCTATGGATAAATTCGGCGAAGAGTGGTTGGATTTATATAAAAAATATTCGTCGGAAAAAAGCGACGATTTGGAAAATGATTTTTACATAAAAGAAAGAAAGAAGCATCAAGTTGTAGATAATTTTAATTATGTTTTTAAAATTCAAGATTTTATGAGACAAGAAAGCGCCGAATAATAATGTTACTTGAAGGCGACTTTACTGCCGGCGACGGAGTTATCCACAGCTACAAGATAGAAAAGTCGAAAAGTTCATTTGACACATTAGTTTTTGACGGGCGGTACGTACACTCAAAGTACCGTCCCGAGAGGGAGGGGGAAGACCAAAGATTTATAGCTAAATCTTTGGTCTCTATTTTTGGAGTAGGTTTGGCTTATTCCGCGCTAAATCTTATCAAAAATAATCAAGAATCCATATTTATAATTTTTGAACCGATAAAAGTTTTTTACGACAACTTCCTGAATATTTTAAAATCAAAAGCGCATTTGTTTGATCTAAAAAAAATTCTGCTCATAAACTCCGTCGATATTTCTAAAATTTATACTTTTATTTTACAAAATAATTATTTAGGCGAAGGCAGGATAAATTATTCCCACAACCAACTATATAAGGTTTTATTTCATGAAGATGAAACCCGTATCGTTGAAGCGATAAAAAAGTCCATTGAAATGCATATTCAAAATATATTGACCGAGTCAAATTTTGCTTATTTGTGGACTAAGAATTTTTTATACAATTCGACAAATTTTTATAAATATCCCATTAGCGATCTAAAAGAAAATGCTCAAGGCGATAATATTGCGATTATAGCCGGAGCAGGTCCTTCGTTAAACGTCGATATGAAAACGTTAAAGAGCTACAGAAATCGTTATACGCTGTTTGCGACGGATACGGCGATAAAGCCGATAATAAAAAATGGAATAATTCCGGATTTTATACTGTCTTTAGACGGTCAGCACTATTCGTTAGACGATTTCCCGTCAAATATTTTAGAACAGAGCGCGATAATCTGCGATCTTATATCATACCCGGGAATTGCCAGAAATTTTAAAAATATAATTTACAGCGTTTCGGATAATTTTTACGATTCGATAATAAAATATTTTTTTGACGGCTTAAACGTCAATTTAGACGATTATAAATTAGAGTTGTCGGGGACGGTTTCAGACTTCGCCTTAAAATGCGCAATAAAACTGGGATTTAAAAATATCTGTTTTTCCGGATTAGATTTATCTTATCCGAATTTTATTACGCACGCTATCGGGACTCCTTTATACGACAGACTTTTTTCAAAAAGCGGCTATTGCGCTCCGCTTGAAGATTCGTTTGTAAAGATTTCTAAAAACCGAAAACTAAAGAAAATAATAAGAAACGACGGAAAAACTGTTTTTACAGATTTGGCTTTGGAAAATTACGCGTTAGGATTTAATTCTGTAAAAAATAATTACCATAATATAAATATCTACAACTCTCTCCATTTGGGGTATGATATTTCAAACTTTAAGAACATTGATTTAAACGATTTTTTATCGGCAATATCTTCAGAAAGAAAAAGCCCGTCAGAGATAATCGCCGGTAGCGCTAAAAAAATTATCGAAAAAGAAACTATCGTAAATTGTTATAGCAAAATTGAAAACAAATTGTATAATCTATCACTTTTGATAAAAGATTTGATAAATTCGACCGATTTTTCCGCAGAAAGCGAAGACGCCTTATCGAATTGGAAAAAGTTGTTTAATGAAATAGAGCAAAAAGCGCCGTTTTTATCGGGATTTTTGACTAAAACAAAAATAGTTTTATCAAGAAAGAATGTCGATGAAAATATGGTTCTTTATTACAAACACGCCGGTTTTAAAATTCTTCAATCAATATATTATATTATCAGAAAAGTCCAAAAGTGTAAGTTAATTATTTGAAGTTTTAATCGCGGAGCATATATGAATTAATTTCTTAATGGTTTATCTTCTTCGCCGTTTGAATCTTTCTCGCGCCGCTTCTGTTTCCTCTTTTGAATAACGTACATGTAGGTTTTCATCGATGACGTAGCAGGCATGCGGTTCAAATTCTTCGGGAAATTCATCTATATCGGGTCCCGGTATCAATTCTTCAAACCAAACGGTAACTACTCCCGGTTTTAACGCGCGCCAGCGATGTGAGTAGTAATTGGTTCCGCCCTCTTGATTACCGCTATTCGGATCAAGGCGTTCAATAAATTTGCCCAAGTTTTCCACCAAATCGGCAGGTTCGGCATGAGTGTAAATTTCGGTAGGCGTAGCAATGCCTTTGCTGTAATTAACGCGAATTTCAAATTGTTTTTTGTACTTGTCTATCCGCTCATACAACAAATCAATAGCTTGCTCTTTCAACTCTGCCGTCTTTTTGTTCATATCCTGGTTGATTGAATAACGACGGGAAACTTGTTTGCCGTTTTGAACAAACTCCACATCAAGACTTTCCATTAAATCGCGGACGTGGCCTCGGCGTTCTTTGCCCGGTTTGCTCATTTTAAAAAGAATACTCGACAACTCATCAAAGTCGCTTCGCGTAATCTCAAAACTTGTACTATTATTTTCTTTATAAGTCCCCTTTTCAAATTCTATCGCGTACGTTTCCGCCGTCTTTTTTACTTTAATAGAAATACGATCGTCGCTGCGCATACCTGAACGATGATAGTATACCGATATAAGCTCTTTGCTCTGCGCGCTTGCGCATCCGAAAAAGGGAATCAGCGCTAATGTCATAATAATTGATTTTGCCATAATGTTCTCCTTAATAATTCTCCAGTATTTTCACAGCTTTATTATAAGCTGCTTTAAGCGTCCTTTCGCTTGGCAGCGTATGCGAGTCGGATTTCAAACCGAGCCTACCGCCGCTTATTTCTTGGACAGAAACTAGAATTCCCCACTTTGCTTTTGTAGCGGTTTCCGTTTCCAAAGCTTTTTTTAAATAAGCCAACGCTTTCGGCGCAATCTCTTCATAGTCAAAAAACATCTGCATCATAGCCGTGGCGGCCCAGCAACGATTATCTTCATCCGTATCGTTATAAAGCGCCTTGGAAATTGCCTCCAAATCATCGGGCGCGCCAATCCAGCCCAAAACCCATAAAGCTCTGCAACGAAGTACGCTAACATCCGATGTCAAAAGATCTCGCGCCAGATCTGCCGTTTCGTCTTTGCGTTCTGCATATCGATAGCTCCCTAATATTTGTAAAACGCTTGCCTTTACATAATCGTCAGATTCGCTTTTAATTTTATCAAGAAGATAATTTTCGCCCTCGTTGCGTCTATTTCTAAATTCTCGGCAAAGAAAATCATATACTCTGCCTTCAATATCCGTGTCCCGAATAATTTCATAATGAAAATCAAGATACTCCTTGCTGTTTTGTTCCATCAATTTTCCGGCAAAATCAAAAAGCTCCTTATACTCGCAACCATTTCGTATACTATTTAACTGCAATTTTAATTCGTTTAAACTCATATCTTATCCTTTATTGTATTTAATTATTATCCTGTTTTTTATTTCAAAGTTAACTTTCATTACCCTCTCATCCTAAAGCGGTACAAAATTTTATTTTTCTTACCTTCCCTTAATTTTTTAACGGTTTATCTCCTTCGCCGTTTGAATTTTTCTTGCGCCGCTTCTGTTTCCTCTTTTGAATAACGTACATGTAGGTTTTCATCGATGACGTAACAGGCGGCGGGTTCAAATTCTTCGGTCAGTTTGCTTGCATCGTACCCAATATCTAATTCCTTATACCAAACGGTAACCACTCCCGGCTTTAAGGCGCGCCAGCGACGAGAATAGTCATTACTTCCGCCGGGGCGCTTATTCCGCCTCGGATCAAGACGTTCAACAAAGACGCCTAAGTCTTCCACTAAGTCGGCAGGTTCGGCATGTGTGTAAATTTTGGTAGGCGTGGCAATGCCTTTGCTGTAAGTAAAGCGAATTTCTCGTTTGTTGCTTATTGTATTGCATCCAAAAAAACACAAACATAAGCCCGAAATTAAAATTGTTTTTATCATAAGCGTTCCTTTCTTAAAGATTTATTTATTGTAAGAATTATACAATTTTGCGAAAAATAATACAATAAAAAAGACAACTGGCGGAACGTTGTACGTCGTCGGTTTTTGGGGAGGGGGAGAAATTCGACGCATATGAAACAGATGTTTTCTATTCCACAAAAAACCGACGGGTTATTTTTTTTGTATTTTTTATTTGACTTTTGTATTGAATGATATATATTAGGGTTAAAATTTAAGGAGGTTTATTTATGGCGAACTATTCTATAACAAGCGCTTCACTTCTTAAATTATGGTCGTGGCAGTTTATAAGAATTAATTAATAAACTGCCGTTTTATATATTGAAAAGCCGACGGTTTATTAAGCCCGTCGGCTTTTTTTATTGTCATGGCATGGTATGTATTTAATATATAATTTAAGGGAGTATAAAACATGTTTGATTTAAATCAAACGACCTCGTCGAAGGCTAGAATATTTACAAAAGTTGTCAGCGCCGATAGATTAACCCCGGTAAAAATATTAGAACAAATGACCGCCGCGGCGTTATTGGAGACGGCTTATACGGAAACGGGTAAAGGAAAGTATTCAATAATACTTTTAAAAGAGGCTTTCACCATATATAAAAAAAATAATAGTTATTTTTTATTAAATCCTAACGGGAAAAAATATTCGCTCAAAGGTCGGAAAAAATTTTTAGATATTCTAACCGAATTTAGAAATAGAGCTCCATCGGACGATAAATTATACGATTATCCTATACCATACGGCGGAGCGGGGTATTTAGGATTTGAATTTTTCGAAGAGATAGAAGATATTAAATTTCGTCATGAGAACGACGATAGAAATTTATACGATTCCGCTTTTATATTTGGCAGGAATTTTTTAATTTTTGATCACCTTCACGATACAATACTGATCGTTTCAATGTATTATTCCGGAGAAATAGAAGATATAAATCTGGAAAATGAGGCGAAAGCAATAGAAATTGATCTGAAAAAAATATCGGACGGAGCTTATCCGGATTCCTTGGATAAAGAGAAAAAAGCGATAGTTGTTAATCGTTCCGATAACAAAGAAAAATTCATTGAGAAAGTTAATTATATTAAAGACGAAATTTATAAAGGGAATTTATTTCAATGCGTCATATCAAGAAGAGTCGAGGTTGAGACGAATATTTCGCCAATCGAGGCGTACAGAAATTTGAGAATGAGAAATCCTTCTCCCTATATGTTTTATATAAATTTTAAAACGTTTCAATTATACGGGGCTTCGCCGGAGGTAATGGTTCAAGTAAAGAGAGATAAAATAGTCGTTAGACCTATTGCGGGTACAAGGAAGAGAGGCGAAAATCCGGCGGAGGATAAAAAGCTTGAGGAAGAACTAAGATCGGATGCGAAAGAGCTTGCGGAACATTTGATGTTAGCGGATCTTGGACGAAACGATGTTGGAAAGATTTCAATAGGGGGGAGCGTAAAGGTTGTTGAAGAGATGGTAGTTGAAAAATATTCAAACGTTATGCATCTTGTAAGCGAAGTCCAGGGAGATATTGATAAAACAAAGTATTCTGTCGAAGATGCAATTATTTCAACATTTCCCGCGGGGACGGTTTCCGGAGCCCCAAAGATACAGGCGATTAAAACCATTGATTTTTTAGAGGAAATAAGAAGAGGTCCTTACGCCGGTCTTGTAGGATATTTTGGGAAGGACAATAATTTTGATAGTTGCATAGTCATCAGAAGCGCTATACATATAGGATCTAAGATATATTTGCAAGCCGGAGCCGGTATAGTATACGATTCGGTTCCGGAAAAAGAGTACGAAGAGACGGAGCATAAGATGTTGGCTTTGTTGTTGTCTCTCGGGATTACCGATAGCGAAATGAAAGATATTAAAGAGGGCGCTTAGTATGATTTTAATATTAGATAATTATGATTCCTTTACCTATAACTTGTATCAGATATTTTTAAAATATAATTATCCGATAAAAGTTGTCAGATCCGATAAAATATCAATACCTGAAATTGAAAAATTAAAGCCCTCTTTCATTGTTTTATCGCCCGGGCCGGGAACGCCTTCCGACGCCGGAATATGCATAGAGGTAGTCCAAAAACTGAAAGGTAAATACCCGATATTAGGTATATGTTTGGGGCATCAAGCTATTTTAGCGGCTTTTGGAACTCCAATTGTAAACGCATCGAGGATAGTACACGGTAAAGTAGAAAAAATAATACATAACGGAATGGGGATATTTAGAAATATTCAAAACGATACTAAAGCGACCCGGTATCATTCGCTTGTCGGAAAAGAAAAAGACATCCCCGACTGCTTTAATATTTCTGCGAGGAGCGAGGACGGCGAAGTTATGGCCGTCGAGCATAAGGAATACCAATTGGTTGGGCTTCAATTTCACCCCGAGTCAATCGGGACAAAAGACGGCGAAAAAATTATAGTGAATTTTCTTCATTATAGACGAGACAACGTTTCGGTTAAAGAATATCTAAATAAAGCAATGGCGCTCCAAAATTTCTCGTTTAAAGAATCTTACGATATAATGGACGAATTAACCGAAGGTAATATGACCGACGCTCAAATAGGATCGTTATTAACCTCCTTAGCGATAAAGAGCGTTACAAAAGAGGAGCTTGCCGGTTTTGCTTCGATCTTGAAGAAAAAAGCTATATCATTTCCAAAACCCGAGGGGGCGGAAAAAAGATTAGATACCTGCGGAACGGGCGGCTCGAAAGACGCTAAAATTTTTAATATATCTTCAATTTCTTCTATCATATGCGCTTCTTGCGGAGCTAATATAGTAAAGCACGGCAACAGAGCGGCTACCTCAAAATCGGGAAGCGCCGATTTGTTAGAGGCGCTTGGAATAAACATTGAGATGCCGATTGAAAAAAGTATCGAAATGTATAAAAAATTTAAATACACATTTTTGTATGCAAGAAAGTATCACAACGCTATGAGGTTCGCCGCTCCGGCTAGAGCCGCCGTTGGATTTAAAACAGTTTTTAATTTTATCGGACCGTTGGCGAATCCGGCTTACGCTACTCATCAAACGATGGGAATTAGCGATTATACAATGACTGAAAAAATATGCGAAGCTCTAAATATACTGGGATTGAAGAGAGCGATGGTAGTTTGCGGACTAGACGGATTAGACGAAATATCGCTAATCTCAAACACAAAAATAACCGAATTGAACGACGGATGGATCAAAACATACGAATTTGATCCGGAGGAAATTGGAATAAAGAAATCAACTTACGATAAATTAGTCGGAGGCGGGGTAGAGGAAAACAAACGAATTGCGTTAGATATATTTAACGGAAAAGAATCGCCCAGATCCGATATTGTGTTCTTAAACTCCGGAGCGGGATTATATACGTACGGAATTGCTAAGACTATCAAGGAAGGGTACGATATTGCAAGATCTGCCGTCAAAGAGGGGAAGGCTATCGATTTGTTGAATAAACTATCCTCTTTTAAGTAGGTAAGTAAATGGAAGATATACTAAATAAAATTGTTGGAAAAAGAAAAGAAAAAATTTCTAAATTTGGTTATAATTTTGGGATAAAAATTCCGGAAAACAGGTTATATCCGTTAAATATACCGGAGTTCGGCAAAGGAGTAGTTATTACTGAAATAAAGCGAGGTTCTCCGTCCGAAGGGAGAATGAGGGATATAATTAATGTAGAAGAATATGCGGGAAAATATATAAACGCCGGATCGGATTGTGTTTCGATATTAACTGAAGAAGATTACTTTTTCGGCAGTATTGAGGACTTGATAAAAGTAAGAATAAAATTCCCAAAAATACCTATATTGCGAAAAGATTTTTTATTATACCCGGAAGAAGTAGAAATATCGTATAGAATGGGGGCGGATTTAATTCTATTGATTGCTTCAATACTAGAATTTAACGTTTTAGAAAAGATGATTAAAGAAGCGAATAAATTTGGAATGCTTCCTATCGTAGAAATACATAATGAAGAGGAGTTAAAAAAAATTTCTTCCTTGAGGTTAAAGATAATCGGGGTCAACTCCAGAAATCTAAAAGATTTTAAGATAGATACTAATTACCCGATAGGTCTAAGATCGCGCATTAGCAATTCAGAATTTACCGTTTTCGAGTCGGGCATAAAAACATACTCGGACGCATTTTTTGCCGGATGCGGCGGGTACGACGCTATTTTGGTAGGAACAAGTATAATAAAAGGAAGCGACGTTGGCGAAAAAATCAGAGAGCTGAAATCGGGTTTTATAAACGGTATTAACAACAGATCAAAGTTTTATAATGTTATTTTTAATAAGATTTATTTTGAGAAAAAACTAATTGTAAAGATATGCGGAATAACAAATTTGAAGGACGCCGAATTTGCCGTAGAAAAAGGAGCGGATATAATCGGCTTTGTTTTTGCCGATAGTCCCAGAAGAATATCGATTGAAAACGCAAAAGCGATTGCCGAAGCTATCGGAGACAGGGCGTTAAAAGTTGGAGTCGTCGTAAACGACGATATCGATAAGGTTGTCGAGGCGGCGCGAGAAGGATGGCTCGACGCTATACAATTTCATGGAGATACAAGCGACGAAGATATTTTGTCTTACAACGTATGTTGGTATAAAGCCGTTAGAGTCAGGGATCAAAGCGACTTTGAAAAGAAATTTAGCTCTCCTATTATTCTTTACGACGCGTACTCTGAAAAAGAATACGGAGGAACGGGTAAATTAATTAATAATGAAAATTTATTATACGCAATTGAGCGCAATATTTTACTATGTTTAGCAGGAGGCATTAACGTCGAAAATATTTTAGATATAATAAAGGAATATAAGCCGCTTATGATAGACGTATCCTCGGGATTAGAGTCTTACGCGGGAGTAAAAGATTTAAAAAAAATGGAAACATTCCTTGATATTATAAACGACTGATAATTATATCAAGAATAAAAAAAAGTTATTAAATTTATTAAAAAGTATAAAAATTATTTGCAAATTTTTTGGATATATTGTAATATAAATTCGTTATGAAATCGGAAAAAAGAAAATTTACAAGAATTAGAGAAACTATTCAAATTAAATATGAAATTATAGATAGTTCTTCTAAAATCCTACAGACTTCTTATACTCAGGATATTAGCGCCGGCGGTTTTTTGATTAGGTTAAACTCGCCTTTGCCCATTGGCAGCGTTCTGAAACTGAAATTCTTCATTAAAGACGGTTCCGAGTTTATTCCGGCGGAAGCCAGAGTTATTAGAATAGACGAGATCGTCGCGGATAGGGTGTACGAGGCTGGGGTTGAATTAATTAATGTAGATAAAAAAGATTTTGAATTATTAATGCGTTATGTTACAAAAAAAACTACTTAAAAAATTTTAAGAGAGGCTATATGGAATTATTTAAAAACGTCGAAAATGGGTTTATCGAGATGATTTTTGGTCCGAGGTGGACGTACATTGCAACGGTAAGAACTTTTTTGCAAAATTTTCTTTCAATTACGTTGGCGGACAATAAATGGGCGGATGTTATTTCAATGGCGGCGAGCGAACTTCTAGAAAATGCCGTTAAATATGCGTCGGACGAGGGAACTAAGATTTCTGTAGAGCATAAAAAAGATGAAAATAAATTGTTTTTACACGTAGAAAATTTTTCATCAAAAGAGAATATTAAGATATTATTAAGCGAAGTAGAACAGATAAATAGCGGAGAACCTCAAGAGGTTTATCTGATGAAAATGCAAGAAGCCGCTTTAAGAACCGATGGAGGCAGTCAATTGGGATTAGCCAGAATAAGATACGAAAGCGACGCTTTTATCAAGGTTGACGTTGATAATGATTTGGTAAAAGTAACGGTAGTATTTGACTTAAAATAGTAAAATTTAAGGAGTTATTATGAATAGTTTTGGAATTGATAATGTTATAACAGAAAAAGCAACGGTAGAGTTATCGGATATTTCTAACGGAATGAAAGTAACTTTTAGCGGCGATATCGACGTTCAAAATCCCGAACCTATATTTGTTCCATTTTTTGAACAAATACATAATAAAGTTTTAGAAAATAATATTAAGTATGTCGAGCTGGATTTTAGCAAATTAACGTTTTTAAACTCCAGCGGTATTAAAACGCTGATCAAGTGGATAACAAAGGTAACTCCTTTACCTGTTGAAAAAAAATACAGATTTAAAATTGTGGCTAATTCGGAGATAACATGGCAGGAGACCTCCTTAAAAATGTTGTCTATGTTGGCTCCGGGACTTATAGAGATTCAGATTAAATAAAGTATTAGATTAATTTATATTTCTTTTTTACCTATTAAATAAATTTTTAACCCCTTTTTTTATTTATAGATTAGCGGCTCGGGTTGGCGATGGAAAAGAAAAGAATATTGAGAATAAAAGTTATTATCATCGGAGTTCTTGTAATTGCCTTGTTTTGTATTTTTTCTATATCGCTGTATTCAAACCTGATAATTTATTCCAAGAAAAGCAAAAAATTTTTTTTAAATGATTTTTTCTCAAACGGGAAAAAAGATAATTTGACCTATCAAATAAAAAGCAACGACGCTAGAGAGACAATAGTCTATAAAATGGAAATTCCAAAAAAAGAATTTGATCGAATTAACTCAGAAAATTACAAAATAGTAATATATAGAATAGCAAGCCATTGGTATAAAGTTTATTTTAATGGAATACTAATTGGTTCTGTCGGAAATTTAGAGAACGACTCTAGTATTGTTTGGAATACGATAAATTATTTTGATATTGATAAAAATTTGATAAAAGACATTAATGAAATAAGCATAGAAATATATTATACATACGAGATAGGAGCGCTTTCATTTCCGCCTATAATAACCGACGTTAAAGAAGCAAACAGACTAATGAATTGGTTTAAATTTGTTTTATCAAACATTTACATAATAGCGATAGGAATAATGTGGTTTAGTTTCTTATTATTGATGATACTGTCAAATTTAATGAAAAACCCCAAAAAAGAATATTTATACTATTCTTTAGCGACGTTGCTTTTTTCTTTTTATATTTTTGACAATATTTTGATATACGATATGATATTTTCGACCATTATTTTTAAGAAAATTATATTTTCATGCTTATATCTATCCGTTTCTTTTGTGTCTTTAGCTATATACAGGGAATTTAAAGGTAAAATTAATTTAATTTCCATTGTTTTAATTTTATTCAGCGCGATAGTAATTATATTTTTTTCAAATAATATGGTTTTATTAAAGAAAATGGCCGGCATTTTTAATATTTTAATAATACTAAATATTTTAGGTTGGATTTATTCAACGTTTAAAAACCTGAAAATTTCTAACGACGCAAAAGTAATTTTTTCAGCGAGTATATTTTTAATGATAGTAACGACCTACGATATTTTCTTTATGGTTTTTGGGAAAACCGGAATTTATAATACCATTAGTACAAATATTTTGGGCTCTATATTTTTCTCGTTAGTTATAATAGTATTGGTTGTTTTTGACTATATTGAGTTGTATAGTAAAATGTCTTGGGAAAAGGAGAGAGCCGATCTTTTTTATGAAAAATCTTCGCGCGACTCTCTAACCGGCGTATATAATCGTCAATATGTCGAAAGTTATATAGAGAATTTAACTCCGCCTTTCTCCCTATTAATGATTGATACCGATCGCTTTAAAGAAATTAATGACACATATGGGCATCTGGTCGGCGACGAAATAATTAAATACATCGCTAGAGAGTCCGTTAATAATGTAAGAAGCGGAGACGTCGTCGCAAGGTGGGGCGGAGACGAGTTTGTAATAGCGCTCAAACACCGTGGTGAAAAGGACAATTCGCTATATGTAGCCGAAAAAGTCAGAAACGCTATAAAAAAAACTTATACAATCGACGGATTGAATTTTAACGTTACTTTATCAATGGGATTGTATACGGTTGAAAGTAAAGAAGAAAATAAGATAATTTTTAAAAAAGCCGACGACGCTTTGTATATATCAAAAGAGAACGGCAGAGATAGAATAACGGTTTGGAAAGAAAATATGCGTTCAGTTTAGATTAAAGATAAACATATTTTTTTCCAGATACATGATCTCTGTATTATATGTTTTACTATATCCGATCTCCGGTATTTCTACTTTTATATCAAATTTTCCGGGATACAGAATAATATCGCGTTTATCGCCTTTGTTAATATTTAACCCCTGAATATTTATATTTTCTATTGTTATTAAAATATCAAATTTAGAATTATTTTGAATTATTAATAAATTGGGATTTAATAAGCTGCATGATAGCGATAAAGCCAGTAATAAAATGTACGAAATATGTTTCATAAATATCTCCTCGTTTTTAATATTTGATTGACAAAAAATAGTATAAAACTATATTATATATAACAACTAAAACATTAAAACGATATACAAAAAAAAACAAAAAAAACAAAAAATATGTTAATTGATCTGCATAATCACACAAATCAACATTCTTCGTGCTCTCGCATTTCGGCGACAGATCTGATAGAACAGTATATAAGGAGCGGTATCGACGGAATTTGCATAACAGATCACAATTATTTATGGAACGATAAAGAAAAAAATGATCTTAAAAAGAAATATGAGGATAAAATAAAAATATTTTTTGGCGCGGAAATAGACGCGGATATTGGTCATGTTCTTGTTTTTTCATATAAAGATCATGATTTGTATGAAAATTTAAAATATATTCCAATTAATTTGTTGTATAGGAAAATTAATCTTGAAACGACGGCTTTAATCTGGGCGCATCCTTTAAGATGGCGAAATAAAAACTCTACGGATTTTAATAAAAACAATATAAAGAAATTTGACGCCATAGAATTGTTAAACGGTAATTGCGACGAGGAGACTATATTAAGTACTAAAAAAATATTTGGTAAGCATAATTGCAAATTTGTCGGGGGAAGCGACACGCATTCGCTCGATATGGCTATAAAATATGGAACAGATTTTGAAAATAGCGTTAAGGATCAAAGGGATTTAGTTTATTCTATAAAATATGGAAAATTTAAACCGGTAAAACTTAAAAAGTTATAAAAAAAATGATTTATAGAGGGAAGGCGATGAAAATTATTTTGATTTTGAGTTTGCTGTTATTAACCGTAGGATGCGGTAAAAAAACGCAACAGAATTTTTTAATTAGCGATAATGAAAGAATTTACAATATTAATTACGATTATAAAGAAGATAGTCCGGAAAATATCGCCGATATTATTATTGGAGTAGAGAATTTTCCAAATACGTTTAATCCCTTTAAAGCGCGTACGTATACGGAAAATTTGCTTGTCGCAAGTCTATATTCGACGCTTTTTTCGGTCGATCCCAAAACAGAAATTCCTCAACCAAATTTAGTCAAACGGTATGAAATATCCGGCGACGGACTCAATTATCGTCTAGAAATATTAGATAATATAAGATTTAGCGACGGTTCGACGCTATCGGTAAAAGACATAAAAAAATCCTTTTTGTTATTAGAATCTTATCTAAAAAATACCGAGCTATATAATAGTTTTTATATTCAGAATAAAACGCTTAATTTTAAAGAAATAGACGAGTATAATTTTGAATTATCTATCGACGTTCCAAATTCTAATTTACTATACGCGCTGTCGAAGTTTCCAATCTTAAAAGAGAAAGAAATAGAAAATATCAAATCCTATGAAGATTTTATCGTTTCATGGTCAAAGAATAATATTCCGACAGGGAGCGGCCCGTTTGTAATAGAGAGTATTTCTAAAAAGAATATAGAATTAACAAGAAATCCAAATTATTTTAAAAAGAATAAAAACAATATCCAATATCCATATTCGGATAAAATATTTCTTAAAACTTATGAAAACAAAAATAAAATGATAATAGGTTTTACAAATATGGAATGCGATTTAATAAAAATATCTTATAATGAAGATTTTTCTAATTTATATAAATATTTTGAGAATAAAGAATTTGTGAAAATTATTTCAACAGGATTTTGCGAAAATAAAATAATCGTTACCTATAATTGTATGAACGGTTATAAAAATGATATGGAAGATAGCGGGCTAAGGGGAAGAATCTCTGATATTATAGCTCGTTCGCTAAAAAACAGATATACGATATTAGATACTATGATGGACGATAAGAAAAATGAGCCGTCGTATTATGACAAATTTAAAGATATTAACTACGACGGTTACATAGAAGACGGCAATATGAAAAATTTATCTTTAAACCTAGTTGCGTTTGAAGAAAATGAAGACGTTAAGAAAATCGCTCAAGATATAAAAAAAGCGTTGCTAACGGAAGAGTTTAGTATAAATTTAGAATTATACCCTTTTTATAGATTTGTAGAGAAAATATATTATGAAAAAGATTTTGATATCGCTTTGATAAATTATAAATTTAATAATTCTTTGGAAGATTTTTGTTCTTTATTTTCTAAATCAGATTTTACATTTTATCCTTTTTTTGATAACAGCGCAGATGTAGAAACAATAAATGAATTATTGGACAATCTTTTAAGAACGAACAAAAAGGAGAAACAAGACAGAATTAAAAAAAGAATTCTAGAGTTAATATATAAAAATCAGCAATTTAAGCCGATTTTTGCCGAAAACAACTACTATTTTATCAATAAAAACATAGATAATTTCTTTATTGCAAAAGATAGCGACTACATAAATTTAGAAACTATTGAGAGAATAGTTAAATATAAGCAAAATAATTAGAAATTATCTTTGATACTTCTTAATAATTTCTTTTAAGTCTAATTTATTTTCATAATAAGCTTTGCCGACAATAATTCCGATTAATCCAAAATAAATAAGAGTTTTAGCCGATTTTATATCCTCCTCCGAGCTTACGCCGCCCGAAAGTATAACATGAAGCCCGGTTTTATTGCTAAACATTTTGGTCGCTTCTATATTAGGTCCGGCAAGTCGGCCGTCTCTTGAAATATCTGTATATATGGCTATTTTAAACCCATTTTGAAACAAATTTTTCCCAAACTCTATGGAATCAATTTTTTCGTTTTTTAGCCACCCTTGAGTTTGTATCGAATTATTTTTTACGTCCACGGCGGCGATAAAATTGTCCGGATAGTTGTTTACCCATTGAAACGCTAAATCGGGATTATTAACTAAAACTGTGCCCAATATTATTTTATCAATTCCTTCGTATAATAGACTTTTTATGTCTTCTTCGGTGCGAATTCCTCCGCCGAATTCAATCGATAATCCCGTCTCCTTCTTTATTGCCTTCACAATGTTTCTATTTATCGGACTTCCGGTTTTTGCTCCGTCAAGATCTATTACATGCAGCCTTTTAGCGCCCATATTTTTGAAGATTCGAGCAATTTTTATGGGATCGTTATCGTATATTTTTTTCTGGTTATAATCGCCTTCGGTTAATCGAACGCATTTCCCGTCAATTAAATCTATCGCCGGTATAATTAACATTATATCTCTCCTTTTTAGTAATATATTGTATATACATAAAAAAAAGAATTTTGTCAAAGATGATATATTTTGAAATGCAAAAAATTTTAGATATATATTTATTGACAAAAAAAAAATAATAATATATATAAGAAACATAATTGACCATGTAGCGAAGACGGTTATCGCGCCGGCCTGTCAAGCCGGAGATCGCGGGTTCGATCCCCGTCATGGTCGAAAAAACGCAGGAGACTGCGTTTTTTTTATTTTTCAATAGTTCTGGTCGCTATAATATCAACCCCGCTATTAAGTATATCATTTATTACAACTTCTCCCGATTTTACGGGCGAATTAAGAGTAATATCGGAAATTAATCTTAGTATTTTTTCAATATCTTTTTTGCTAACGGGAGCGTCGGTTTTTAAAGGAATTCTATTCGTTATAGTAGAATTAATTCGACAGGTTGAGGTAACAATCCTTTTAGGAGAAGCCAACTCGTTTTTCGCAAAAACAGTTCCTTTTGGGCATTTATTACCGGATATTATTAACTCTTCATTTTTAAATTCCGCTTTTAAATTACAGCCGATAGGGCAAGATAAACAAATTATATTTTTCATTGTAGTAAAATTATTACAATATTATACGATTGTCAAATTATTATTGCAAATTTAGAAAACTATTTAGGCAATTAGACAATTCTACAATTTGAGAAATAGTCAAAGATTCTCCGCGAATATTTAAATCTAAATTCATTTTACCGAATATATCGACCAAACTATTTAAATCTACAGATTCAAATTTGGGATTACTTTTGATATTGTTAATCAATTTTTTTCGTCTAAAAATAAAAATTGACTCTACTAAATTGCGATAAGTTGATATTGAATTAATGTTGGCGAATCTATTTTGGAAAGTAATAAAGATTGAATTTGTATTAGGTTGGGGATAAAATGAACTTGGCGGTATGGTTTTTAATATTTTGGGAGACGTAAACGTGTTTATATAAACCGATAATTCTCCCCAATTTTTAGTAGAAGGTAGCGAAAATATTCTATTTTCCACCTCTTTTTGAATAATAAAAAATAAATCTGAAAATTTAATCTCAGAAAAAAATATTGTCTTAAAAATTTTTGTAGTTATGTAATAAGGCAAACTTCCATAAATAACAATTCGTCTATTTTTATATTGCGTTAAGCGCTTGTTAATAAACTCGGGAAAAGTTTTTAGAAAATCGCCTTTAATAAGAGTAAAATTTTTATCGGAAAATTGAGAATCTAAAATTTCGATAAATTTACGATCAATTTCAAATCCATATACAAGACAACCCGCCTCTATCAACTCTTTAGTAAAAGTCCCTATACCGCAACCTATCTCTATCGCAATATCGCCGGCGGATAAATTCATTGAGTTAATTATGAAACTGACTAAATCTTTGTCAATCATAAAATTTTGACCAAATTTCTTTTGAAAAGAGATATTATTATCTGAGAATAGTCGGTTAATTTCTGAAACGTTATAATAATTAATATACATTAAGCGATTGTATCAAGAAATTTTCTTTTTTTAAAATAATATTTGATAATTAAGGATAAGAAATATTGAAATTATTTGAAATTTTTGTTATTTCTTAATAATTAAAATAGGAATAGTAATTATAGTTCTAAAAGGAATTTTTATAAAAAATTTATAAACGAGTATAAATTTAGTGTGAGAATATGAAACGCGGATTAAAAAAGTTACGAGATTTTATTCATAGCGACGATTCTGTCTACAAAAATAGTAAAATTATGATAGTAGACGATTCGGAAGATATATTGGTTTTGATAAAAGATATATTAAAAATTGAAGGATTTATTCCTGAAATTTTTAATAATCCCGGTTTAGCTCTAGACGTTCTTGATAAAACTTACGATTTAATAATTTTAGATTTAATGATGCCGTTGATGAGCGGGGAGGAATTTCTAAAAATTGTTAGGGAACGAAAGGACTTAAATTTAATACCTATAATTATTTTAACTGCGAAAAACAACTCGGACGAAGATGTTGCTGGAATTTACAAGATTGGAGCTAACGATTACGTCTCAAAGCCGTTTCTTAGAGCTGAATTTATAGCTAAAATAAAAGTCCATATCAAATTGAAGAAATTCACAGAAGTTCTTTTAAAATTAAACTGTAAAATGAATAAACAAAATATTAAACTAAAAAAAACGGTGAAAGAAGAAGAGCTTTTAAACGAAAAAATTTTGGAAAGAACTCTTGAAATAAAAAAAGCAAAAGAAGAGGTAGAAGACTTAAATAAAGGGTTAAGATATACCTCTACTCACGATTCGTTGACTACTATTTATAACAGATTTGCGATATTAAACTTTCTGGAAAACGATATTAACAGAACTAAAAGAATAAATAAGAATCTATCGTTAATTATGTACGATATTGATTTTTTCAAAAAAATTAATGATAATTACGGTCATATTGTCGGCGACTCGATTCTTAAGGAACTCTCTTTAGTCATTAAAGAGAGCATAAGAGATATCGACCTTGTCGGAAGATACGGGGGAGAGGAATTTTTAATTATTTTACCGGATACGTCTTGCGACGAGGGATTAGTTCTTGCTAAACGGTTGCTTGATCTGGTTCGAAATCATAAATTTCATACTAGTAAGGGCGTTTTACAAATTACTATAAGTATAGGTATATCGCAGTATATTATGGGCGAATCGATGGGCTCGTTTATAGATAGAGTTGATAAACTGCTTTATGAAGCAAAAAATTCCGGAAGAGATTGTATAAAAGTATGTAAATAACTATTCTTCTAATATGAATATTTCTACCCGTCTATTAAGATTGAGTCCTTCTTCGGTGTTGTTGTCGGCAATCGGTTCGTCGCCGCCTTTTCCGTAGTATGATAATTTTGATCTATCGACCGCTTCGCGAATTATAAGATATTCGGCTACGCTTTTAGCTCTCTCTTGAGATAGAATTTTCCGTCCTCTTTCAGTTCCTCTATCTGTGGTATGGCCGACTACCAATATGCTTTTACCTTTATATTTTTCTAGAATATTGGATATTGAATCAAGGCGTTCAATTTCAGACGGCTCTAATTTGGACGATTCCGGGGCAAATCTGATATTTTGTAAGGTGATTTTTAAGCCAATATCGTCTTTTTCAACCGTAGCGTCTTTTATACTGTTCTCTTCGAAATCTTTTTTTATATCGTCGACAAGTTCCTCTTTTTTCATAAGTTCAATAGGAGTCCAAATTCTTTCTCCCGAGTCGGTTATTTCAAAGTTTAAAACGTATTCGCCGTTTTTAGTTTTAATAAAATATTGCCTTTCATAAATTTCTTTTGTCCGCGTTCCGTTTTCTGCGTCGAAAAACATAAGAGTTTTGGATACGCCGTCTATATACAGAATTCTATTATCTATTTTATTTGTGAAATCATTTTTGGCTTTTAAATGATATTGATACAGTATCTTAGCTATTTTTTTATCGCCGGTCTCGTCGTATCCTATAAATTCATAAGATACGTCGATTGGGAAAAATGATAAAGTATTGTCGTTATAAATGTCTTGAACTTCCGTAGCGGACGAGTTCCATTTATCGCCGGGAACGATAGAATGATCTGGAAAGTAAGGCGCGTTTCTGATAGAAGGAATTTTTTGATCGTTTTGAACGTCCATTACGCCGTTAGAATCTCTATAATAAGTAATAATATCGTTGTCGGTAATTTGTAATATTTCATTGTTGGCTAAAAACTTATTCACATTATAATAGTAATAATCGTCCTCAATTTCCGCTTTATTTTCTTCGACGTTTTTAATCGTTCGAATTGTTTTATATTTTTGGCTATAAGAAGCTACTAATTTTCCGTTTAAATATTGTTTTCCGTCAATAGCGCATTCGATTTTGAATTTTTGCCCTTTTATCGATTTGAAAGATATCTCTTCCGACGTTAGATAGAAATTAATTATTAAAAGTAAAAAAAATAGAGCTCTCATAATCTTATTATCGATAAAATAATAAAGCGCTTTAGGATTAATTAATCAAATTTAAAATCTTTTTCTAAAATACTTTTTATTACTTCAAACGCTTCGTTTTCGTCGGGACCGGACGCGATTATTTCTACTTTCTCATCTTTAAATAGTTCAAGTATAATCAACTGAAGAACGTCTTTAGCGTTAGCCGATTTTCCTTTATAAGTTATTGTGATATTAGATTTATATTTTAAAGCTTCGCGGGCTATCTCAGACGAAGGTCTCGCATGAATTCCCCTATCGCTTTTTATTATAGCAAATCCGGATCTACTCATATTATACCTACGCAATAATTATTTAATTAAAAAAAAACTGCACCTCAGATGAATTATATTATTATTGTCAAAATAAAACAATAATTTTTATAAATTTTTACATACCTCTGCGTTAAATAATATTTTAGTATTTAAGATAGTCGTTCAGCGATAAAAAGGGAATTCCCGTCGTTATTTTACCTTGAATTAAATCGAGAGACTTTGTTATTATTTTTTTTGATATTTTTGGTATATCTTCGTGGGATTTTAAACAAATCTTGCCTCCGGAATTGGAAGCGTGACCGCCGGCGTATCCTAAATTTCCGACTATTTTTTTCAACATTAACCCGGCGTCAATTTTCTTTTTCTGAGATCTGAAAGATAACTGTATCGTGTTTTTGTATATTCCCATAACTAAAACAAGAGACGCTTTATCAAATCTAATTAATAAATCCGCAATTTCTCCTATATAATCTGGATTAACTATATCTCCAAGGCTCGAAATTAAAAAATCGTCGTAAATAACTCCATTTTCCAGCCCCTTATTGATATGAATATAGTAATCAAAAGGTAATTTTGGTTTTTCTATTGAGAATAATTTTTCCCTGTTTATGTTTTTTGAAAGTTCTTCCATAAAACTAAAATCTATTTTGTAACCGGTTCTCCCTTCGCCGACAACGTCGCTTTGTATACCGTAATAAAGAGCCGTTGCGACGTTAACGGGCGGTTTTATTTCAAACATTTTATAATATTCATAAATTATTGTGGAAGTAGAACCGTAGTTGAGCCTAATATCTGCGTATTGGATGTTTTTTGTACAACTTTGAATCGGATGATGATCAAAAGTCATAACCGGAATATCGTTAGCCGTAAGCGGATTGTTGCCGGTGCCGGGCTGAGTGTCCATAAGTATAATAGGAAGATCAGGCAGAGCTTCGTCGTCTTTTAAATTTATAATAGGTATATCTAAAACGTTTATCATCATATTGTTTTCAGCTCTACCGATAATGCCTCCAAAAAAGATCAGAGTTTTTTTGTTGAAAAGTTTATTTAGCAAGTAATATAGGCCAAACGAACTGCCTAAAGCGTCCGGATCCGGATTATAGTGAGGGATTATGGCAAATTCAGAATATTTATCTAAAATTTTTTCAAATTTAATTTTAAGATTTTCTTGATTTACAAGCATACAATCCTCTAAAATATTTCAACAAAATAATAAAAACATTTGACTTTTTGTATTATACTATTTATTTTTTAAGAAATAAAGGAAATACTAAATTTTACCGATATAAAATCAGTAAACATGAAAAGAAATTTAATATTAATTACGCTTTTTTTATCTATTTCATTTAGCGCGTTTCCTCAATTAAAAATAAATTTTTACTGGCGCAACAGGTATTATAGCGCCTATCTGATTGAAACAAAAGAGATAATTTTAGATAATCCGTTTGTTTCTATACATAACATTGAAAACGATCAAAGAATGAAAACGATGTTGAGCGTTCGCGAGAAATCCAAAATATTATCTTTGAAATATGTCGGAGATAGCTATAAATTTAACGACGTCGAGTTGTCAAGCGTTCAATTTAAAAACAATACAGATCTGGAATATTATGAAAACAAATACTATATTTACGATCAAAAAAATAAATTTGGCATAATATTTGGGATCGGAGATTACGATAGTATCGTTTTATACAGTTATCTGAATTTTTCTGAAAATGAAAAAAAGTCGGTTAAAGATAGGTTTAAAGAATACGATTTGTTGGCGTCGACTTTTGCGGTAAAAATTCTTTTAAAAAAAATATCGGGCGAAATTAATAATATTATTAATATTCCAAGAAAATTTGAAGCGGACTATTTTGAAAATGAAATACTGCCCTATATCGAGAGGGAGGAGGATAAAAAAAGACTCTTGGCGCGTTATGAAAAAAAGGCAAAAAGTTATGTTTTGAAGTATGGTTTAAGCGAAAACGAAGAAAAGGAGGTTTTTGCTTATCTTAGAGACGCGACGATAAATAAAAAAAGCGGAAGTAAAAATATAGAGAGAGAGAAAATTTTAAATAAATTCATAAATCAATTAAAAAATCAAAATGTCGATAAGGTCTTTGAATATCTGGCTAAGTTTGTTCGACTTAACGTTTCCGTTAGCATATCGAAGAATAATATTTGTTCAAATTGGATTACTCCTTCCGACCTATACTATTTTAAAAAAGGCGATAAAAAATCTGTCGCTCTTTTTTATTACTACATTCTAAATAAATTGGGATATAGAGTTAGGGCGTATCTTGTTACCGATATGGGGAAAAAATCCTACGAGGACGTTGCAAAAGAGAAAAAACTATCCGCCAACGACAGACAGAGTTTAGATTCTCTATATAATCAAGTAAATCCAAAATACAACCGCGAAGAAGTATTAAGATATTACCATCCGAAATTTGAAGATTCTGTTTTCCTTGTCGCTTTAGAATCAAATGGAAAGTGGATTTATACAACCGGAGAAAAATGGATAGACGGCAATATTTTAAAAGAAGACAGAGTCTGCGTCGATTATATGAAAAAATCGTGTTACTATACTTATCTTCCTAATGTGGAGTATTTTATCGGAGCTTTACCTTTAATGAAATCGGATATTGTCTGGGATATTTTTTTTAGTTTGGAATAAATATCGCATAAAACGTTGATAAAATTAGTTATTTTGTATATTGTGTTGAAGTATCTCTCTTTTAGGATAATAGTATAATGGCGAGAATAGCTGTATTTGCTTCGGGAAACGGTTCTAATTTTGAAGCGTTGGCTGCAAAATTTAAAGACGATAAAATTCACAACATTGTATTGTTAATTTGCGACAGAAAAAACGCTTACGTTTTAGAAAGAGCAAAAAATCATGGCGTTAAATTTGAGATAATTAATTACGTTAAAAATTCAAAAAAAGAGGTTGAAGATCGTATTCTGCGCATACTTAAAGAAAACGAAGTCGATATAATATTTCTGGCGGGATTTATGAGAATATTGTCCGCCGAGTTTATTGACAAAGCGTCGATTCCGATAATTAATATCCATCCGTCGCTTTTGCCAAAATATAAAGGGACGGAGGCGCTTAGAAGAGCTTACGAATCGACCGACGATATAACCGGAATATCTATACATTACGTTAACAAAGAGGTCGACGGCGGGGAGCTGATACTGCAGAAAGAGATTATTATCGATAGAGACAAAGGATTGGATTTTCTTGAAAAAGAAATTCACAAATTGGAACATAAATGGTATACTAAAGTAGCCAAAGATTTATGCGATAAATTAGAGGAGTCGTAAAGAAGAGAGAATAAAAAGAGGAGAGAATAATATGAAACGTAAAATTATTTGCTTAGTCGTCTTATTTTCCGTATTAGCAACGAATTTGTTTGCGGATCAAACAGGCGACGTTAGCGACGGCGGTAAGTCGGAAAAATATTACATGAAATTTCGCGGATCGGTATTAATCGGATTTATCTATTATTTTGGAATAGCCAAAGGATTGTCGACCTATAAAAACGTATCAAGTCCCGATTATAAAGTTTATGATTATACAAACAGCGGAGATCCGTTAAATATTCATCATAACGACGGCGTCGGTAATAAGGTTGGAACCAGCTGGGGCGGCGTAGAGTTAGGAATGTACACAAATTATGGTTTTATCGCCCCTTTTTTAACGGCGGATCATTTTTTATTTAGCGGTAATAATATAAAATTAAATTTTAAATTAGATCTTACTCCCGTATCTATCAACGCCGGGGGCTGAAGTTACTTTTACTCCCATTGCATTTTTACAATTTAATTCGGGTTTTTTGATCGGAAGCGGCTGGAATTTTTTTGGACTTTTTAACGGATTGGGAAGAAACGACGGAACGACGAATAAAGGGAGGGTAGAACCTTTTTACGGTCCGGTTTTCCAGACATGGTTTTCTTCAACTCTTCAATTTGATTTTTCATACGTTATGCCTAAAAATATTCGGAGATGGACGCATATTGTATTTCAAGCTACTCCAAAATTAATATACAAAGGATTGTTAAACGTTTCGGATAACGTCGCGTATCAATATGAAGCGGATATGGGCGAGAATTTGAACGGCTGGAATTTTAAGGGTAATTTTTTACTTGGGTATCAGATTCCGATAATTGAAGACGAAACGGGCAAAGACGAAATGTTTTTAAGAAGAGTAAATAATAATTTTGTAATAACCGCCGCGATGCTTTTTGCGATTGATAAATTATCGTTGACTCACTATTCGGACTCTCCTATGAGCGGCGGCTGGGGTTCGGACTTTTGTTACGTATATTTCGGACCGATATTTAATTTTGATCTCCCCAACAACCTCTTTGGGGTATTTTCGTTACAGTGGGCAAACGAGAGAGAATATACTTCCAATACCGTAGGGAATTTGTTTTATCAGAATAAAACCTACAAAGATTGGTACGTTTATTTTTACAGAATAGTGCTTGCATTTGGCATAAATATATAAAAAAGCAAACTTTTTAAAGATGCAAAAAGAGCCGCCTCGTATTTCAAGAGGCGGTACTTATAAAAAATATCTTAAGAAAAGTTTGAAATCAACTCAAAACCTATTCCCCATCTTTTTTTAAAATCGTAAATTATAATCAATATGTTTGATTTATTAATCAGGTTATGTTATTTTAGATTGAAGAGGGACAATTATGAACGCAATATATCGCTTAGAAGCCAACGAGATCAATAATGATTTCATTAAAAGTATAAAAAATATTTATAAGAATAAAAGAATTGAAATAATAATTAATGAAATCTATGATGAAACAGAATATTTAAAAAAAGACGAAAACAATTATGATCTGATATTAGAAAACATTAAAAGCGATAAAAAAGTGATCTTTAATTCGTTACAGGATTTAATGAATGAAGTTGGAATTTAAAGGGTCAACTTACGACGATATAAATTTTTGGGCTAAAACCGATAAAAGAAAACTACTTAAAATATTTGAACTGATAAAAGATATAGAGTTAAATAAATATGGCGGAAAAGGAAAGCCTGAACCGTTGAAACATGATTTATCCGGCTATTGGTCAAAAAGAATCGACGACGAGCATAGGTTAATTTTTAGAATAGTCGACGATACAATTGAAATCGTATCATGCAGATACCATTATAAAAAATAATACTATTAATATGGGATCCGCCGCTCCCCGACAAGAATTGACACATATGGCGCTATACGCGCCGCGCCGCTCCCTGACAAAAATTCGACACATATGGAGCTATACGCGCCGCGTCGCTCCCCGAGAGAAAATGACACATATGGAGCTGCATACGCCGCGTCGCTCCCCGATAAAAATTGACACATATGGAGCTATACCCGCCGCGTCGCTCCTCGATAGAATTTGACACATATGTGTCGCATACCGCCGCGCCGCTCCCCTGATGAAAAATTGACGCATATGGAGCTGCATACGCCGCGTCGTTCCCCGATGAAATTTTGACACATATGGAGCTATATGCGGCGCGTCGCTCCCCGATATAAATTGACACATATGCGCCGCGGTTGCCCCGCGACGAAAATTTTGACACATATGCGTCGCGCCGCTCCCTGATATAAATTGACACATATGGAGCTGTATGCGTCGCGCCGCTTCTCGATAGAAAATGACACATATGCGTCGCGGCTGCTCCCTGATGAAAATTTGACACATATGCGTCAAAAAATAAAATATTATCAAAAAAATATTGACAATAAATAAATTCTAAACTAGAATATTCTAAATTTTCCCGCAAGGAATCCGAATGCTCGCAGATACAAGATACAAGATACAAGATACAAGATACAAGATACA